>Ga0183100_1000311_pt1 | contig 48887 bp, 41 predicted proteins | sample Biomet2_FD_127789 | JGI IMG/M metagenome (GOLD analysis project Ga0183100, IMG submission 127789) | Microbial communities from bioreactor (seeded with anoxic lake sediment) at LBNL, California, USA - Biofuel metagenome 2 | ecosystem: Engineered > Bioreactor > Anaerobic > Unclassified ... | reverse complement strand
CGCAGGGTTGAAAGAGAGCGGGCACGGGAAATTGCAATTTCCCGTGCCCGCTCTCTCTTTGCGGACGCTCTAGAACTTTTCGAAATCAGCATCCCGCATTGTCAGGTCATTGATGGTGCGGTTGGGGTTTCGTTGGCTTGTCCTGTTGCGGGCGGTTGTCATAGGGAGTGCTTTGGCCGGTTGCCTGCGGAGCTTGTGCCCGCCCTTTTCAACCTGAAAGAACTCGATGGTGCTTTGCAACTGCTCGGCCTGACTGGACAATTCTTCGGAGGTTGAGGCCATTTCCTCTGAAGCGGAAGCGTTTTGCTGCACCACTTGGTCGAGCTGCGAGATAGCCTTGTTGATCTGGTCCGCACCGGAGTTTTGTTCCAGACTTGAAGCGGCTATTTCCTGAACAAGCTCGGCGGTCCGTTGGATGTCGGGCACCATTTGGGTCAGCATCTGTCCTGCTTGCTCGGCGATCCGGACGCTTGAGAGGGAAAATGCCGATATCTCTGCGGCGGCGCTTCCACTGCGTTCGGCCAACTTCCGTACTTCCGCGGCGACGACGGCAAAGCCTTTGCCATGTTCCCCCGCCCGGGCGGCTTCAATTGCAGCGTTTAAAGCCAGGAGGTTGGTTTGTCGGGCAATTTCTTCGATAATGGAGATCTTTTCGGCAATGCTCTTCATGGCGGTAACAGCAGAAAGGACGGCTTCGCCACCGTCTTGCGCATCATGCGCGGCTTTAACCGCAATCAACTGTGTTTGTTGGGCATTTTCGGCACTTTGTTTGATATTTGCAGTCATTTGTTCCATTGAGGAAGAAATTTCTTCAACGCTTGCCGCTTGTTCTGTTGCCCCTTGCGACATGCTTTGGGCCGAAGCGGATAATTCCTCGGACCCGGCCGCGACATTTTCCGAAGCCGATTGGATCTCGGCCACGACTTCGCGCAACTTGCCAACCATTTCATTGAGGGATGCCGCCAGAATGCCGATTTCATCCTTTTGGTCGATGTCGAGTTTTCTGGTGAAATCCCCGTTGGCCATGGCTTTGGCAAACGCAACGCCCTTGATGATCGGTCCGGTTATGCCTTTGGTCAGAAAGATGGAAACCAGAGTGCCTAAGACCAAGGCTGCCACGAGACCGATGATCATGGTGAGACTGGCCGAGGTAAGACTTTGCACGGCTTCTTTGGCAATGTCCGCAGTGTGTTCCATACCGGCGAAAGCTGTTTCTTGTGCGGCTTCTAAAACGGCCTGGGAGAGTTCAGAGCGTTTTGTATTTGCGTTTTGAAGTGCATTCCAATTTTTGAGCAAATCCGTCATTGTGGTCTTATAGGCCAGAGCGGATTCTCGGGTGGCCACAATGCGTGCAATATCTGCTTCTTCCTGTGTTTGGCTTCGCAGTTTGGCAAACAGTTCTTCCATCTTGGGGAAATTTTCCAAAGCTTCATCAAGAATTTTGGGTTCCCGCAATGCCTGAGATTTCCAGACCTTGATTCGGGTATCATTGCCAAGGTTTATGATTTCATTAACAATGACGAGCTTGCCCGTTTGCATTTTCAACTTTTGTGCTGGTGCATTCTCTGCGATGTCCTGAGCCAGGGCCTCTTCCTTGTTTTTCAGGTAGTCATGGCAACTCTTCATGTAGGCGGCAGCGGCCGCGTCCAGACCCACACGGTCCTTTTGCATGGCCTGGACGATCATAACGGTTGCATCCGCCTGTCTGGCATAGGCTTCAACATTCGTTTGGGCTTTGCTCACATTTTCACGCAATTTACTCAGACTTGTATATTTATCCGCATGAGTCTTCGCGTCGGCTAAAAAAGTCTGTACCCGGGCGAGTTCTTTTTTGCCTGCCTCCAAAAAAGTCGGATCTTCAGATAAGCTATATCCCCGCCACGCATACATGGTTAGAAGGGAATGCCGCTCCACATTATTCGCCACAGCCACTTCCGGTATATATTGCGCCGCGAGTTTCGTTGCGCTCTCTTCGACGCCGCGCATATTTATCACGGCCATCCCACCGAGAATACACGCGATGGCGAGTAAGATGCCGAATCCAATTCCAATCTTGAGTGCCAACTTTAAATTCCGCATCGCGCCCTCCTCAGTTTTTCAGGGAATCGTCGTCAGGTGGGGATAATTAGCGAGGCTATACCACGAGAGGAGGAGGGCAGGATAGGGGGGAAGGTTAAAAATGAACGGTTGGCAATGTGGACGTCGCCAACGGCGGGAGGGCGATTCCCGACGTTCCCGCGACAGATGGCGCCCGCAGGAGTGCGCCAGGGGGCGATCGTGAGAGTCGGCGCGGAGGCAGGGATGGAGGAAGGACAGTACGCTGCCGGGCGCGTTGTTCCTGTTGCCCCCTCCTTTTAAGGTCGGGCGACATGTTGCAGCGCGGCCATGTTTGGTTAAAAAGCTTTTGCCTTTTCCCGGTCCTGCCGGCATGATTTTGTCATTTGGGATTTGTTTTTGCACTTATCAAATGGTGTGTCGCTACGTTGGGTCGAGAGGAATGAAAGGAGCGCACGATGCCTGCATGGTTTGCAACCCGCCTGCGTCAGATCGCGGAAATCCTGGAACATATTGACGAACCTGAGGCCGTCCAGGATGTTTTGGCCATTTTGGAAGCGCCGCCTCTGGCATTGAATTCGATCTCTCGTATGCAATTGTATGCTGAGACGCTGCCCAAAGCGCAGGAGTGTCCACTGACACCGGCCCTACGGCATGTCCATTTTCTTTGGGACTATTTTGACAAACTCCCTTTATGTTTGATTGTGCCGTTTGCCATGCCTTTTCGCCGGTTGTTGGCGCAAAAGATATTCGGGTCTTGTGGCGTTGCTTTTACGGCGGAAGAGAATGTGCGGTTTAATTTTGGACCGCTCCTTCGCGTTGGCGATGGCGTTTTTATCAACCGCAATGTCTTTCTGGATACGAAGGGGGGGATTGTTCTTGGCGACGGTGTCGCCTTGGCGGAAGATGTGCGCATCGTGACCCATAGCCATGGCGAAGCCTCACATATTGAACGGGTATACAAACCGGTCATTGTCCGTGACTATGCCAAGGTGTATTCCGGCGCGATGGTGTTACCGGGAATTACTGTAGGCCGTCAGGCCATCGTTGCCGCGGGTGCGCTCGTAACCCACGATGTGCCGGACAATATGGTGGTGGCGGGACGGCCAGCCAAAATTTTGCGGGAACGGCGCACGGAAGGGAAAGAGGGCGCCGACTTGGATCATATCTGGCTCTTTTAGCCCCGAACGCATCCCTGGACATCGGGATTTGGATTCGACGTCCGGCAACCCGGTACGCGCCGCTGCACCTCTCCCGTGTGGCCTGCTTGTCGGATGGCGCTTCAGGGCACAGGCATTGCTTCGATTTGCGAAGCATTTTTGTGTTGTGCGCAGGCTAGGATAAACTCCGGGTAGGTTAAATGCAGGAGATTTTTGGCCGTGAGCAGTTCTTTTTCGGTCTGAGTTCCTGGCTGGGGTAGGGCATGGTCGACCATTTTGAGCAGAGAGACATTCCGCGTGAGCAATGCCGATTCTATAACTGCAGAAATTATTTCAGAATTTGCATTTTTTAATATAGAATTACAGTATGAGATACTGTTGTCTCCCTTGTAAAAAAGGAGCATCTCGGCGAGCGTTAAGTAGTTTTTACTATTTTTTTCAAGAAGATATTTAAAAAGTCTGTCTATACTGAATTTGTTGTAGGGTAAAGTAAAGGCCAGAGAATCCAATCGTGCTTCTTCAGTTGTTTCACCAGAAATTTTGTCTAAGAAATATTCTTCAGAAAAAGTAATAATTTTTTCAGCGAGCGTGTTGCCTCGCTGCCAGTAGGACTTTGCAGACGTTTCAATGAGTGCATCTATATCAGTACAACGCCCTGGTGTCTCATTTGCAAGGTCACGTATCCATTGTAGAATAATAAAATCTCCTGATTCCCAGAGAGATTTGCATTGTGTGTAGTTTTTGAGGAAATGAGCTTCCTGGTCTGTATTGATAAAATAAGGGTGCAAATATCCCAGGCAGTATTGGAGTTTCTGATAATTTCTGTATTCGCCGACGACAGAGAGATGCTGGTAAAATATTTTACAGCACGTATCGAAGAGGTTTTCTGTCTTTTTTAGTTGGAAGCGATAGCTCTTTATTCCAATTTTTGATGCGCTGCTGTCGTCGCCGATGATGTCTTTTTCAAGATCTGTGCCCCTGTAGCAGGTAAGCTTGGAATTGATGGCCTGTAAGGCTGGAAAATCGATCTTCTCCATGACGTTCAATGTGTCATTGATTTCGGGAATGCTCGTCCAGGGATCGAAAAAAATGAATCCAGGATTGATCGTTATGCCGAGTTCATTGAGAATGTGTATTGCGCCAAGATGTTCCTCAACGGTTTCTCTTTTTTTGTAGCGATCCAAGACCGGTTGTGAAAAAGACTCAATGCCGAGAAAAACTCCAGATAACCCGGCTCGTTTGAGAAGTTTGAAAAGGTGTTTGTTTATTGTGGCGGATCTGCACATGAACCCGAAGCGAACAGGGGGAAGCTTTTTGAGGACGAGATGCGCAAATTGAGCCGCGCGCTCATAAGAAGCTTTGCTATCTACGATAAAGTTGTCGTCAACAAAATAAAAATGCGAAGATTTGTATTTTTTATTGGTGTATTGCATCTCCGCAACGACATCTTCGATGTCTCTTGGGCGCCAGCTTCTGCGTTTCCCTGATTGAGGAATGCTGCAAAAGCTGCACCGATAGGGGCAACCACGGGATGCGGAGATACTTGTTTGTGGATGTTGCTTGAGTTGCCAGGGGAGCATATCCCGGGACGTCCATCCAAGGTGGTCAACATCAAGGGCGGTTTCTTGTAAGACGTCAATGAGGCCTAATTCCTGTGTTGTGTCAAATTGTTCCAGGACGTGATTGATGAGCCGTTCGCCTTCTCCCCGTATGATGGCATCGGGGTGAAAGATGGAGAGCTCTTTTGTGTGCAGCGTTGAAGCAAGAATTCCCCCAAGTATTATTTTTATTTGAGGATTCGTTTTTTTTATTAAATCGGTGAGGGCCAACCCCTGATAGGCGTTCATGGACGTTAACGATAAGCCAATATACTCTGGCGCTACCGTTGTGATCAATGATTTCGTATATCGCATCATGGGGTCAACGATCGAGCAGTCCCAAAGGAAAACATCATGTGTATCATGTAAATTTTTACGAACAGACGTTGCGATATAACCGAGGCCCAAATTTTCGAGATGGAGTTGTGCTCCAGTATTGGAATTCGGGGCAGGATTGATGAGAAGAAGATGTTTTTTTTTGTTTGCAGTGGTGAGCATATAGAGTCTTAAGCCTCAATTTATAAGCGTTTATGTACGCAAACGCATGCATGCCATCCTTCATAATTCTGCTTGAAAAGATGCAGGGATGACTGACGGGAAAGACATTGGTTTTGGTCGCATGGGCTGTCGCGTGCTTTGTAGTGGGAGTAGGCTTTCTTCTCAAAAAGTTACACATTTTTTTAAAAAAATGTTGCTTCCAAGGTCCGGACGAGGGACAGCGGACCGCTGTGAGCTGTCAGCGTCGAGGATTGTGTCCGCGTTTCACAGGGGGAATCTTTTGTGCGCGCAAGGTGCCTCTGTGGTGTTGGGCGAACGCAAAAGGTGAAGGGTCCCGACTGCCGGTCGGGGCGTGGTTCGTGGCCTGGATATTGTCAATATGGTATATCTGGTATTTTAAGGGGACTTTGAGGTGCGCCTCTTGAGCGCACAAATACTGTTCGGCCCTTGGCGGCGTGTGATTGTAACTGTTCCTAAAAATATGCTAAAAATAGAGTGAGGACTGTAGCGCATCGTTTCGGTTGGAAATTGGGCAACCCGCATTAAGGAGGCTGACGAAGCACATGGATACCGTGCAGGACGCTGGTTCCGTTCCTTCCGAACGTTTTGCCCGACAGAAACGTATGGCGCGTGCCTGCGGTGCGTTTGTGTTCGCCTTGGGCCTGTTGGGGATGGTGGCGGGGGTGGCCGGCTGGGTGCGTGTTACCAGGATATTTCCGATATCGGTGCCGATGGCCCTGAGCACCGCGTTGCTTTTTTGTCTCAGCGGGGTCGTCTTGTGCCTCGACGTCAGGGCGCGTTGCCGGGCCCGCCGCGCCGCAGGCCTGAGCCTTTCCGTTTTTGTCTCGCTGTATGGTTTCCTGGAGGGAAGTAAATGGTTTTTCCCCCACAGCCCCTCCTGGGATATCCTGGACCGATTGGCTTATGAGATACAATCCTCGCTTCTCGTCCCCAATATCTCTATGTCGCCTCTCACGGGGCTTTGTTTTTTCGTATCCGGCGCAGCATCACTGCTGGTGTCTGCGACGCAATGGCCTTCTGACCCGACTGGTCGCCTGAAAAGCCTCGGCGGATGTCTTGGCGGGTTCCTCGCACTGGGGAACCTTATTGTCTTTATGGCGTATATCTATGGTATGCCGCTTTTGGTCGGGACCAGTACCATTCCAATGTCTGTATCGACCTCGATCCTTTTCCTGGTTCTGACCGTAGGCATTGCTTTGGCCTCTGGACCTGAGAGCTTGCCTCTGCGCCCTTTCTTGGGACCCTCGGTGCAAGCCAGACTTTTGCGCGTCTTTCCCCCCATGCTGTTTTGCATCACGCTTGCCTATCCTCTGTGTGACGAGTGGATCCGGGCTTTGCCACTCTTTAACTATCCTCTCATGATCGGCTTTTGGGCGGTCTCATTATCTTCCCTGACCACAGCTTTGGTCGTGATGACCGGACGGGTCATTGGTCGTGAAATTGATACGGTCAACCGTATGCGGGATGCAGCGGAACAAGCTCTGAGTAAAAATAACGAGTTGTTGCGGTCTATTATTGATACTGTGCCGCAAGCCATCTTTTGGAAGGATCTCAAGGGGGTTTATCTTGGGTGTAATATGGCCTTTGCGCATTATGCAAACCTCGACATGCCTGAACTTGCGGTCGGCAAAACAGACTATGATTTTTCCTGGCGGTCTGAAAATGTTGCGGGATACCGCCACGATGATCAAACCGTGATTGATACGAAGCAGCCTAAGCGACATATTATTGAAGCAGTGCTCCAAGGGAATGGGCAAAATATTTGGGTCGATACGACGAAACTTCCCTTGCAAGACGCGTATGGCCATTTGTTTGGAGTCCTTGGCATCTTTGAGGATATAACAGAACGTATCCTTCGTGAGACAAAGTTGCAGGAAGCCAAGGAGCAGGCGGAGGTTGCCAACAAAGCCAAAGGGATGTTCCTGGCCAATATGAGCCATGAGATACGGACGCCGCTCAATGGAATCTTGGGCATGCTCCAACTTTTGAAAAGCACCGAACTCGACGAAGAACAAAAGGAGTACGTCGTCAATGCCATCAAAGCCTCATATCGCCTGACCCGGCTTTTGTCGGATCTTCTCGATCTCTCGCGGATCGAGTCGGGAAGGGTGGAAATGCGCAATGAGTTGTTCGAGGTGGCGAACCAAAAAGAATCCGTTTTGGATCTGTTTGCCCTGGCTGCCCGGGAAAAAAGCGTGGAGCTTGAGTTCCGCGTGAGCCCGGATATGCCGCGATGGTTGATTGGGGATGCGTCACGATTGCGGCAGATTCTTTTCAATCTGGTGGGCAATGCCATCAAGTTCACTCCTGGCGGGCGTGTGACCATAGAAGCCTTACCGCTTGGCCCGGGAGTTTCGACGACCGTGCGCGTGCTCTTCATCGTCAGCGACACGGGAATCGGAATCTCCGACGATATGCTCAAAACCATCTTCGAGCCATTCACCCAGGCGGAAGGTGCGTACTCCCGCAATTTTCAAGGGGCCGGGTTGGGACTTTCCATCGTTAAAAAGCTTGTGCTGCTCATGGATGGAGAACTTGCTATCGACAATACCCCAGGGACAGGAACGAGTCTTTTTTTGTCGTTGCCTTTCAAATTGCCCGGCCGCGACCCCGAGCAGAAGCGACAAGCGGAACTGGACATGAAACAGGATGCAGCCTCCGGCGTCCGGGTTCTTTTTGCCGAAGACGACGCCGTCAGTCTGACTGCCGGCCGTCGCATGCTCGAAAAGGCCGGGCATACGGTCACACCGGCAAAGGACGGCCGGGAGACCTTGGAGCTGTTACGGCAGCAGAATTTCGATGTCATCCTGATGGATATCCAGATGCCGGACATGGACGGTCTCGAGGCGACCAAACGTATTCGGGCAGGCGAAGCGGGGGAGGCGAACACGGCGATCCCCATTCTCGCGATGACCGCCTATGTCATGGTCGGTGATAAGGAGAAGTTTTTGGCCGCCGGGATGAATGGGTATCTGGCGAAACCCGTTGCAATGGAACAGCTCCAGGAGGCGATCCGGGCGGCGGTGCGGCAGGCCGGGCCGAAGGCCTGACCGGTCCGGCCGCGAAGTGATTTTTTGTCCAGGCAACCCGGACCTTGCCAGATTCTGGGATAGGGCGCGCGCCAACCCGGACTTGCCCTTGCGTGTGCGATTCTATACCTTACTTAGTATGGCACGACACGGAGCAGGCGGTACGCCGGGCGGCATAGGACGGTTTTTCCTGGCGATGGCGATGATGCTCGCCGGGGGGTATCTCTTACTGGATTCCATCAGGATCTATAATTTCTTCAATATGCACTACACGCTGTACGCCTTTGGTCCAGTGCGTTTTACAACAGGCATGACGCTCATTCCACTGTGTATCGGCATTGGAATGATTTTTTATAACGCCCGCAATTGGCTTGGCTGGCTCCTCTTCCTTGGCAGTCTGCTGGCCATATGCGTCGGCGTCATCGCCTCCATTCAATTTTCGCTGCGCAGTATGTCGCTTTTGGATCTGTTGGTCATTTTTGTGCTGCTCGTTGGCGGATTCGGACTGTTCCTGAGTTCCCTGCGCACCTCGGGATCGCAGACCTGAACAGACGCCTTTTTTTGGGAAACATTGTTTCGCCGCACTCTAAAAGCCATATGAAGGGAAGCTATGTTTTTTAGCAAACGGTCCGATGCGGCCCATGATCCGTCCTATCCGAAGTTCCCCCTTGATCTGCGCATTGGCGCCATCCTGGCGATCGACGCTGGCGAAGTCCTGCGGTTCACGGGCCTCGATATCGCCTGGACGCCTCCCCAGGACGAATTGCTTGTGGAGGCGCTCTCCAGCATGCAGCTTTTTGGCATGACGCTCGTTCGGGCCTACGCCCAGCATAAGGGGACGCCCCTTCTTTTCCAGTTCAATATCGACGGCAAAGGGGCGCTGGTCGACATCAACCTGTTTAGCCTTTTGCAGGATATCCGACCGGCGACTGCCGAGGAATGGGCGGTTTGGCTGGATCAGGGTGGGCTTATTGGCGGCTGTGATCTCAACGCCCCAAACGGCAGGCGCTACACCCGGCAATGGGGGGAGGGTGACGCGGTTTCCCCGATCGAAGCCACCGAATTGCTCTTCACCGACGCCCAATCGCCGCCGCGTAGCGTCTCGCACCAGATGATGCTCTACGCCCGCGAGGTGGGCGAGGAAAATGAGAACATGTTGCTCAGCGCCGACAGGGAACCGGATCAAGCCCTGGTCCGAGCCTGGATCGGCGTGGACATGAGCCCTTACGGCGTCAAAATTTACTGAGGAGGCCATGACATGAAATGCTTTGCATGGCGCATCCTGTTTTTGCTGTTGCTTTTGGTCCTGGCCGTCGGCGGGCAGCAGGCGCAGGCCAAAAAAAACAGTTCTTCCTTCTCCAGTGGCGGGAAGGTCTCGTCGTCCTCCTCAAGCACCAAGAGTTCCGGTTGGAGCAATTCCTCATCCGCTCCGGCGGCCCCTGCGGCCGCCCCCAGGCAAAGCGCTCCCGCTACGGGCTGGAGCAATAGCGCCCCGCAGACGGCCAAGCCCCAGCCTCAAGCCGCACCGGCCCCGGCGCAAACCCTTCCCGGCAAACCGGCGACTGGGGGAAGCTGGGGCAACAGTACCGGAGCCAGCACGACGCCCGCAGCGGAAAGCACCCGTCCCAAGTCCTCATTTTCCTCTGCCGGGCAGACGGCGATTCAAAAGGACGCCTCGCTTAAAGCCTACAACGACTATAAGGGCAAATTCGCCAAGCCGGAAAATCCGGTGAACCCGTCCAGTCTGGGGACGGTCCCCGCTCCGCAACCGACGCGGACCTGGGATAATTATCGGGATTACCGCGATTACCGGGACAATTATTATTCTGGCCGTGGTTGGAATCCTCCCGGTTACGCCTACCGGAGCTTTCCTTCTTTCGGCTTGTGGGACGCCATGTTCTTGTGGTTCATGCTGCGCCAGGCCAGTGGCCCAAGTTTCATGTACAACCACCAAAGCGATCCGGGCGTGCAGGCCTTTCGACAGGAAGCGGACAAGCTGGCTGCATCCAACGCTGACCTGAAAAAACAACTGACCGACCTCGACGCCAAAGTCGATCAGATGAAAAAAAATGGCGTTCCGGTGGATCCGAAACAACTTCCCGAAGGCGTGGATCCTGCCGTGGCTTTGGCTGCTGAAAAAGTCGTCAAAGAGAATCCGGCCGTCAAGAGTTCGGGCGGCGGCACGTGGCTTTGGATCGCGGGGGCGGGACTGGCCGTGGCGGTCGTGTTCCTGCTGCTGTCCAGCCGTCGGGGAAGAAACACCAGAAACTGATGGAAAGGAGCCTGTTATGCTGTCATTTTTGAAGCAATATCTCGTCAAGAAGACCGATGATGTGCAATCCGGCTTCCTCAAGCTCATCGTCGAATTTGATCCGGAGAGCGCCTCGGAAGCAGAGATCGGCGAGCTTGACGAGGTCCTCACCAAACTGACCCAGCAGATGGTTGCCGCCCGCGCTTCCTGGGACAAGGAGCAGGGGGAAGCCGAGGCCATTAAAAAAGCCTACGAGCTGCGCGTCGGCGCGGCGGAGCGACTGCAGGCCCAGATGGATGCCGCCGCTTTGGACCAGAAGGCCCCGTTTGAGGCGAGCTTGGCCAAGCTGGTGGCGGAACTGGAAAAGATGGTGCCCGAGGTCGAGCGCGAGGAAGCCGAGGCCCAGGAAGCCAAGACGTATTATGACGAGCTCAACCAGGCCGTGAAGACGGCTTCGGAACGTCTGAAATCGGCCCGGGCCCGTCTGACCGAGGCCAAGCGTCGTATGGATATGGCCAAGATCCGCGCCGAGCGGGCTGCCGAGCAGGAAGACCGGGCCAAGGTCCTTTCCGGCATCAAGCAACAGGCCGACAAGCTGGGGACGGCATTTGAAGCCATGACCTCGCGTGCCGAGGAGTTGGAGGCAAAAGCCCAGGTGCATCAGGAAAAGGTCAAACTCCTTACGCAGCCGAAAGAGGAAGAAGACCCGTTGATTGCCCAGGCTCTTAAGGATGCGGCGGGCGTCGCTCCGGAAAAGTCGCTGGGTGAACGCCTGGCGGCGTTGAAAAATAAATAGGGGCCGATGCTCCTATGCCCCGCAGCCTTCCTGGGTGCGCCGTCCCTGGCGGCGGCGCGCGCGGGGAGGCTGTTTTCCATGATGCCGGATCGCGCTTCTCTGTTCACGCGGCGCGATCTGCCCGGTCTGTCCGATCTGCCTCATGTTCGGGTGTTCCTCCTTTAGGGGGGCGATGGGCGACCTGCCGACGGTGCTGGCCAGTGGGACATCTTGCTGGATGCGTACGGTGTTCCCGCTGCGGCAAAGGCATCCGGGAACCGTCCCTGACCGGGCATGCTTTTTGATGTTTCTGGCGCATTTTGACTCAAAACGATCGCTGCGTGTTTCCTTTCTGGATAGCCTTCTCAACTGGCTATAATGTTTAATATAGCATAACGTACGACCCGTCTCCTTCCCGCATTCCCCTCCGGTATCAGTCACGATAAGTCCGATTCCCTCTCTCCTCGATGCACTCGAAAAAGTGCTAACTCATTAATTTTAAAAGGTATTAACGAATTGGAGCAATCCTTGCTTTTTTTAACCTAAAACAGATACCGTCTCTGACCCGCTTCCCACAGCGCGGCTGCGAACTTGAGTTCAAGGTTGCCTGGCAACGAAGCAAGCGTCCAGGGGGCGGGAGAGAACGTCGGGGAGTATCGGATTCAAAACAAACGGGATCATCACGCAGCGGAATGGAAGACCGCCGTGGTCAGATTGTCCAAATAAGAACGGAGGGTTCTATGAATAAGTTCATCAGGGTTGATATGGCCACGAAGGCTGTGCAGATCGAGGAATGCCCCGCAAAATACGCCGGGCTCGCTGGCCGTGGACTGACATCCACGTTTGTCGCCGATGAAGTGAAACCGACGTGTCACCCTTTGGGAAAGAACAATAAGCTTATTTTTGCTCCGGGCTTTTTGACCGGAACCACTGCGTCCAACTCCGGCCGGCTGTCCTGCGGCGCCAAGAGCCCGCTGACCGGGGGTATTAAGGAAAGTAATACCGGCGGCACCTTCGGTCAAAAGATGTCCAAGATGGATATCAAGGCCATTGTATTCGAGGGCATCCCGGCGGAAGACACGTATTATGTCGTCAGCATTACGATGGCCGGCGTGACTATCGATGAAGCTCCCGCTGAAACAATTGGCATGGGTAACTACGACGCCATCAAAGTTTTGCAGGAAAAATATGGCCCCAAGGCCGGCGTGGCCCTCATCGGACCGGCGGGTGAAATGCGGCTCACGGCGGCCAATATCTCGTTTGCCGATCCCCAAAGCAACATTCGTAGCGCCGGTCGCGGCGGCCTGGGCGCCGTCATGGGCTCCAAGAAGATCAAGGCGGTCGTCATTGATGATACAGGTGCTCCCGGAATCACCCTTGCCGATCCGGAGGCGTTTAAGAGCGCTTCGAAGCGTTTCACCAAAGCCCTGACCACCCATCCGGTCACCGGCCAGGGGCTGCCCAAGTACGGCACCAACATCCTGGTCAATATCCTGAACGAAGCCGGCGGCCTGCCCACGAAAAACTTCCGTAGCGGCCGCAACGAATGGGCCAACAATATCGGCGGCGAGTCCATGACCGCCAACATGGAAGCCCGCGGCGGCAAGCCAACCCACGGTTGTCACGCCGGGTGTGTCATCCGCTGTTCCCAGCACTATGTGGACAAGCAGGGGAAATACATCACCAGCGGTTTTGAATATGAAACCGTCTGGGCGCTTGGCGCCAATGGCTGCATCGACGACCTGGATACGATCGCCTATGCCGACCGCGAATGCGACGATGTCGGCGTGGATTCCATTGATGTCACCGTTGCCGTCTGCGTGGCCATGGAAGCCGGCATCATTCCCTGGGGCGATGGCCCGGCGGCGCTTGATCTCATCAAAGAGATCCGCAAAGGCACCCCCCTCGGTCACATCGTCGGCTGTGGCGCTGACGCTGTCGGCCGCATGTACGGCATGACCCGGGTTCCCGTGGTGAAGGGCCAGGCAATTCCGGCCTACGATCCGCGCGCGGTCAAGGGCGTCGGCCTGACCTACGCCACGACCCCGATGGGTGCGGACCATACCTCTGGGTATGCCGTCGCCACCAATATCCTGAAGATCGGCGGCTTCGTGGATCCGCTCAAAAAGGAAGGGCAGGTGGAACTGTCCCGGAACCTGCAAATCGCCACGGCCGCCGTCGACAGCACCGGAATGTGCCTGTTTGTCGCGTTCGCCATTCTGGACATTGCCGATGGCTTCAATGCGCTGGTTGACATGATCAACGCCCGCTACGGCCTTGCCCTGACCGGGGATGATGTTTCCGCGCTCGGCAAGACCATCCTTAAGACCGAGCGCGGATTCAATCAGCAGGCCGGCTTGACCAATGCGCATGACCGGTTGCCGGAATTCTTTGAAGAAGTGCTTCCGCCGCACAATGTGACCTGGGATTTCACGGACGAGGAAATCGACGAAGTGTTCAACTTCTAGCGCATTGTCCGAGAGGCCCGGCGAACTTGTAGGGTAGTGAAGTTCGCGGAGAATTGGTAGGAAAGGCGAAAGGCGGGCCGTCATTCGCCTTTCCTGTTTCTGCGCTGGAAATGCAAGGAGGAAATCATACGTGTCACCCATGATCGAACTTCGGGCGTTTATGGGGCTTTCCGATATCTTTCGGGAACGGAACTGGAGCAACCCGAAGGAGGTTGCTGTTCAAGGCGAAATTTCCGGGATGGAACTGCTGGCGCTGCTTGGCATTGCACAAGACATGGTCGAGGTCATTTTTGTCAATGGGAAGGCCTACAGTCCTTCTCTGGCCGTCGTGACCGGTGGGGACCGGGTGGCTCTGGCGCCGCCAGGGGTGCCGGGGCCGTATCGCGTGCTGCTGGGATTTAAGAAAATGGGGTGAAGCTGAAAAAAATGCATAGCATCCCTGTGGGGCGTTGGGAAACGGAGGGCTGGAGGCCGCTGCCGCTCGATCAACGGAAGGCCGTGATGCTCCTCCAGGAAAAGTTAGTCCTGTGCAGTAACGCTCGCCAGCTTGATCACGGCCGCGTGACCCGTAACATCCTGTGATTCCTGTCCGAGCAGAGCTCTTTCAGCTCCATGGGTAAAAAAGACTGCGATGTCAGCCGCGTCTGTGCAACCGCCGTGTAAACAGCACAAGTCTTTTCGCGCACTGGGGCATCCGCGGCACCAACGGTTGTTAACCGGGGACCACAATACTGGACGTAGCGTATATGGGGAGAGCGGTATCCGCTTTCCCGTGGAATTGGTTGGCGTGGGCTTTTACCAGCCGCCAGACGGTGCCGCCTCACGTTCACGCCTGCGTCTTATCTGCTGGCTTGCTTTGTATGCTGCGAAAGAGCGGTTACGATTTCCGGCCAAACCCCTTTGGGCAGATCATGCCCCATCCCTTCTATAATTAATAACCGCGCTCCCGGTATTGCCTGCGCTGTATCTTTTCCTGCTTCGACGGGTATCAGCGGATCATCCGCACCATGTATGACGAGCGTTGGAATCCTAAGCGATGCAAGCGATGCGCTTCTATCGCCATTGGCAAGAAGGGCTGTATTTTGACGGGCCATCCCCTGTGGATAATAGGAACGATCATAGCTTTGCTCTAGAAATGTCCGTGCTCTTTCTTCTTCGAAGGGAAAGCCAGGACTCCAAATCTTGCGCCATGTTTGCATCATGTGCTCAATATACGCTTCACGTCCCTCTGGTGCAGGTGCGACAACCGCAGCTATTGCATCAGGTTTTCCCTGCGGGAGGCCAGGATTGCCTGTCGTCGACATGATCGAAGTCAGACTCAGAATGCGTTCAGGATGCCGAGAGGAGAGAACCTGGGCGATCATGCCTCCCATCGAAGCGCCGCAGATATGGGCTTTTTGAATGCCCAGCGCCTCAAGTAAGCCGATTGTGTCATCGGCCATGTCCTCAAGCGTATATGCGGATTCCACAGGCTTCCCTTCCATGGCGGCTTTGATTGTCGCCATGAAGTCCGGGATTCCTGCTGCATCAAATTTTGTCGAAAGACCGGCGTCACGGTTGTCGAAACGAATTACAAAAAGTCCTGTTTGGGCTAAGGCTTCGCAGAATGCCGCATCCCAAAAGAGCGTCTGGGCGCCATTGCCGGCAATGAGTAAGAGCGCCGGAAGAGATCCGTCTCCAAACGTGTCATATTCAATTTGAATGCCATTCGCGGTCACATGAGCCATTGTTTTCTCCTTTTCTGCTGCGATCAAGAACTGCTGCTTATTTATGGAGTAGCGGGATTCGATTTTGCGGGAAAATGGCTATGCCTAGCTACGGGTGAATGGTTTGTGGTATGTTTTTTCCCTCGATCGAACAGGTCTTGGCGGTCTTTTACACGCGTGGAGAAGAGAACGTCTCAGTAAATAGTTGTTACTATACAGAATATAAGAATATATCAAGTTTTCTTCTGGCGTTTGTGTGTTCTCTACCGAAGGGTAAAATGAAATAACAGGTAAAGCACATTGTATTAATTTTACTAACCATTTTCATGAAATTTTCGCCTTGCGACCGACCTTTTGCACCAACCAGGGAGAAGGCGCAGGGGATGGAACGCCACAGCGAATCGACTGTGGAGGACTTTTCGCCACACGGCAGTCCTCCTGTGCTATGCGTGTCCCCGGGCGCATTGTTCCTCCTTGTGTTTTTTTAGTTGCAATTTGTACGTCCGTCAGGTCTGCTTCTGTTTGTATGGCAATATATTGATTTTACTTCATAAATTAAATATTGCCCCGAACATTTCAAGAATGTTAGAAAACGTTCTTTCCCGTGAATCATCCTGTGCTGGCTGAGAAGATATGCTCTCCTTGCAGCTGTCGACATCCTGCCGCAGTCACGGCAGAAAACGCTAAAGGAAACCGCTATGGGCATAGCCGCAGACATTGCTATTATTGTTGTAGCCGCTTTATTGGGAGGCTTTGCAGCACAAAAACTCAAGCAACCCGTGGTACTCGGATATATTCTGGCGGGAGTGCTTGTCGGTCCCCATACTGGAGGCGTGACGGTCTCTGAGATACACCAAGTTGAACTCCTGGCGGAAATTGGTGTCGCTCTTATGCTTTTTGCCCTTGGTCTTGAGTTCTCTTTGAAGGAGCTGAAGCCCGTTCGGGGCATTGCCCTTATCGGAACTCCACTGCAGATCGTGCTCACCACAGTATTGGGCTTTGGCGTGGGACGCTGGATCGGTTGGGGAAATATTCCTTCGTTATGGTTCGGATGCCTTATCTCATTGTCCAGCACCATGGTCATTCTCAAGACGCTCATGTCGCAGGGACGCATGGGGACTCTGTCAAGCCGGGTTATGATTGGCATGCTCATCGTGCAGGATCTCGCTGTTGTGCCTATGGTGATCATCTTGCCTCAATTAGGCGCGGAAGAGGGGCTTGGGAATCTCTTGCTCTGGGCCTCCATCAAGGCAATTTTATTTCTCGGAGCAATGTTCCTTTTGGGAACAAGGCTTCTGCCTTTTATTATTAAGCAAATTGCACGATTGGAATCAAGAGAACTGTTTTTGGTCGCGATAACCGCAGTGGGGCTTGGCGTTGGGTATGCGACCTATCTGATTGGACTCTCTTTCGCATTGGGTGCGTTTATCGCCGGCATGGTCCTCAGTGAGTCGGATTATGGACATCAAGCCTTAGCCGACATCATACCCTTACGCGATTATTTCAGTCTGCTTTTCTTTGTCTCGGTTGGTATGTTGATCGATCCTGCAATGTTGCTGGCAAATCTGAAAATCACACTTCTGCTTGTCTTGGTTGTCTTTTTGGGAAAGGGACTCATTTTTGCTGGAATTGGCAGGCTTATGGGGTTTCGAAACGTCGTCCCTCTTGCTTTGGGATTGACGATGTTCCAGATTGGTGAATTTTCATTTGTACTGCTTCGGACGGGTCAATCTTCTGGCGTAATATCTGCAGAATTATACAATATCGTTTTGAATATCACCATTTTAACAATGGCGCTTACGCCATTTGTCTCTGGTCTTACGAGCGTGGCCTACACACTGCGGCGCAAATGGTCAAAGACGGATCCTGTTCAAACGATAAATATCCCTGACGAAGGGTTGCGCGCGCATGTTGTTATTGCCGGAGGAGGAAGAATTGGACTTTTCTTAGCCCGCTTATTGCAACGCTTTGCAATCCCGTTGGTCATTGTGGAATCGAACTATCGACGGGTTGAAAAAATCCAGCTTGAAGGGTTTTCAGTCATCTTTGGTGACGCTTGTCAGTCTGAAACCCTGCAAGCCGCCGGAATCGGGCGGGCTTCGCTTTTGGCGGTGACAGCGCCGGAGATGGATGTTGTTCGCACCGTGATCAAGGCAGGTCACGCGGCGAACCCGAATATCCAGATTACGGCAAGAGCGAATAATTTAGATAATATCAAAGAATTACAGGATATTGGAATCAACGAATCCGTTTCCCCCGAGTGCGAGGCCGGCCTTGAGATGGCCAGACAGGCCTTGGCGCATTTGCACGTATCGGCCTGGGAGACGCAGTCGCTTTTGGACAAGGTCCGCCGTGACCTTTACGCGCCTCTGTTCGAAACGAACGAAGCAGGGGGAACGGTCTCGGCCTTTCGACCTCGTGGGTCCTTGCTCGATTTGAATTGGGTTGAATTGCGAGAAGGAAGCTCCTTGCAAGGGAAGACGATAGCCGATGCGGATATCCGTAAAAAGACCGGAGTGTCTGTTGTGGGGGTGATTCGGCAGGAACGGTTTTACCCAAATCCGTTGCCGGAATTCATCCTGCTGCCCGGCGACATGCTGGCTATTATTGGTAGTGCGAAGCAATTGCAAACATTCCAAATGATTGCAGGTGTGTAGTGATGGCATGATGGACATGCTTGTTGTCCGACAACAGTGGCCCGCTGACGATGCGTCGCGTTGCAGTCGTGGGGTACTCCGTCGCTTATTTTGCCGCTGTATTCTGTTCACTCCTGCAAGCCAGCCAATGTGAGAACACGCAAGTCGCACTTGTGAAACTTGCGTACGGATACAAACAACAAGGGCAGACAAAGAGTGAAAGAGGGGAGTGTGAAGGGTAGGGTAGAACTCTGCAACCTTTTCAATTCATCCTGGGGGATCTCCATGCGTCGCGTTAAAGAACCATTCCATTTCTTCATGGCTTAGACGTAAAATACCTTGCAATCGTTTCCGATGGGTGATGTCTGTCATTATACAAACCAAGTTGATAGGTTTCTCTCCATCGCTGAAAATAAATTTTGTGAACAGAAAGAATCGAAGATTTCCTTCTCCATCAATCAGTTTTGATTCGTAGATGCGAATGCCTGGACGACGGCAGAGGATCTGATCCATTTCATGATGCCGTGTGGCTAATTCATGCTCGGTCATTTCGAAGACCGTTTTTCCGATGATATCGCTTTTCTCTTTACCCAGCAAAGAAGCTAAAGCCTTGTTGCAATTTTGATATTTTCCGTCCATGCTTTTAAAGCACATTGGATTCGGAAATGCATCGATGAGACACTCTACGAGCGCCTTGTCCTTTTCGAGGGCACTTCTTGTCTGTTTGGCTCTCGCTATTTCTGCGCGCAGATGCACGCTCTTCACGGAAAATGTCTCAATAAATAGTATGAAAGCCTTGTTATAGACCAGAATACTGTCAACGGTTTCTTTGCTAAAGAGTGGAACATTGCCCAGTGCGACGCGATATCCTTCTGGGTCGAATCCAAACTTTTGGGCTCGTTCGGTATATGCGTGGAAATCAAGAGGCTCTTCCTTGTATAAGAAAGGACCTAAATATAACGTCGCCAATTGTTGTTCCGGAATTGTGATTGGGATGCCGATTTCCAATAGCCCATTGTTACATTTATTTTCGTAGCATTCGCCTTCTACAATATGTTCCTGAATTAATTTTTCGCTGGCCTTACAGTGCTGTGCGGTCGCTGGATGGAGACGATGAAATTGGGAACAGATATTCTGTCCGCCAACACTTACGAGGATGGATCCATCCATCGAATCGACGATGCCCATAGGCATGCCGGAAACTCGGTAGTATGCTTCAGCCATCCGCTGGATTTGCACCAAATCAACGAGGTGAGATAAGCTGAGTCTCGCGTTGGAAGAAGTTGGTGCGGTGGGTGCATCAGTTGCGGTGGAGACTCCCGCATCGGGTGCTTGCGCAGTCGATGGCCGCGTGTCGGGATTTGAAACGGAGAGCCCTAAGCGTATAGTGTCCTTTTCAAAATCGGGCATGGCGTCCTCCCGAAGGCGAGAATGCAGCGTAATACTCTGTATGCATCGCGGAACAATCGTACAGGTGCGGTATTTTTGGGGGGCGTCCCTGGTAGAGAGCTTCAGGTAAAAAAAACAAATAAAGAGAGCTCACTGTACGTCTCGAGTTGGGAAAGACAATTCTATGCTCGAGAGTACACGCAAGTCGAGTCGTTGAAAATAAAAAAACGCAGACTTCTTTGGGCTAACTCCTTGAGAAGTTTTGTCTTCAACCTGAATACATAAAAAAATAGAGTCTTCTTGCCAACGGGATTGGACAATGGGAGCGCCCCGACACTTCCAGCACCTTCCAGACCATTTTCCCCTCCTCCCCTGGGCAAGATTTTCGAAAAATCTTGACCGCCCAGGTCTCCCACAGGTACTTAGCCCGAGCCCATGGAGCCAACACCTTTGATCCTCAATTTTTTCTGGGAAATGGGAAAGTTGAGGTTGGCTTTGAGGAGGAATGGGGAGCGGATTCCACGTCCCTGCTGCCGAAAGAGCAAAACAGAGGACCGTCGCTTAAGGGAAAGCGTTTGTTTGACACACCGCAAACGTGATCTCATATCCTAAAACTTAAAAAGATCTGTCATAAGTGATCTCGTCGGCGGAGTGCCAACGGGATCTTCTTCTTTTTTTTCAGGCAACTTTGGTCTTTGGTCCGCCAGTTGGCGCGACAATAATACGGAGAAGATATGTCGGCGGCTATTGGAATCGACTTCGGAACATCGAATTCCGCTGTTGGCTTTTTGAAAGACGGCATTCCTTGTCTTGTAGAATTGGAAAATAAAAGACAAACAATTCCAAGTGCCATTTTTTATGATACTGAAGAAAACGCAGTGCTGTTTGGAAATGAGGCGATTTCATTTTATGTAGATGGTTGTGAAGGGCGCTTATTGCGCTCTCTCAAAAGTATCCTTGGAAGCGCATTGATCAACGAATCAACAGAGATAGGGTTCAACAATGTTTTCTTTAAAGATATTATCGTTAACTTTATATCTTTCTTAAAAGAAAGAGCCGAATGTACAATTGGCCACGCTGTCGAGAGTGTTGTTATGGGGCGACCTGTTTGGTTCGTAGACACAGACGAACAGGCAGATGCTCTTGCACAAGAACATCTTGAGGAAATTACAAGAAAAGCAGGGTTTCGAAATATTGTTTTTCAATATGAACCAATAGCAGCAGCTCTGGACTATGAGCAAACTGTAAAAAAAGAAGAACTTGCTTTAATTATTGATATCGGTGGAGGTACGTCTGATTTTTCTGTCGTTCGAGTTTCTCCGGAAAGGAGAGGCAAGACAGAGAGGAAACAAGACATCCTCGCCAACACAGGCGTGCATATCGGTGGAACCGATTTGGACTTGAAATTGAGTCTCGAACAAGTAATGCCTCTGTTCGGCTACAAGACACAGACAAGGAGCCTCTTCCCCGGCGATGCAATATTGGACCTACCCTCAACGTATTATCGTGATCTGGCGACATGGCACAAAATAGTCTTTTTATATAATAACAGAGCGTTGCAAGGCGTAAAAAATATTCACTATCACGCAGCCCAGCCCAGCCTCGTGGATCGGTTGGTCCGGATTATTCAAAAACAGGAAGGACATCGCTTGGCCAGCGGCGTTGAAGCCGCAAAAATTCTTCTTTCGGAGAAAGAGGAGGCGTCTCTGTCGTTAAACTACCTGGAGAAGGGGCTTCGGGCTTCAGTTTCTCGGGAACAGTTTGAGCGCGATATTGAGAAGGAAAAAAAAAGGATTGTTTTTCAGATCAAAGAATGCCTCAAGCAATCCGGGGTGTCTTTTTCGAAAATACAGACTCTTTTTATGACCGGTGGCAGCACGGCGATTCCGCTCATCGCACAGGCATGCAGAGATGCGGTTCCCGCTGCGCGCGTGGTTGCCGGGAATAGATTTGGGAGCGTTGGGATGGGACTGACGATTGATGCGGGAATCAAATTTGGAAAAGAAAATAGTGCGCTTTGTCACGCCAGACCGCATCGCCAGTCGTCTGCGACAATCTGAAGGTTGGTATCCTAAGATTATGGAGTGAAAAATGAAAGATTTTCCAGAATTCATGAAGAGTAAACTCAATCATATTGATAGCGGTGAACAAAATACGGAAGACATCGACGGATACTATTTTGAAGGTAACGACGGTTCTCAGATGGCTTACTGGACATGCTCCTCCGATCGAACTTCAAAAAAGCACACACATATTTTTGATGAGTATATTGTCTGCGTTCAGGGTCAGTGCACTGTATTTATGAAAAATACGGGTTTTATTCTTAACCCCGGAGAGGAACTTTTTATTCCAGCAGGTACAGAACAATGGGGAAAATATACTGCTGGGACAAGAACTCTTCATGCATTCGGTGGAAGACGGATCGCTGGAGAAGGGAAAAAGCATTCGTAAAGGAGTGACATTACCATCTCGCTCAGTATTTTAAAAAAGACAGTGGCATAGCATAGGCGCAATAGAGAGGAAAAGTTAAAAAATCCGGGCGCATTGCGAACGGTGCAACAACGGTACTTTCGTGTGGAACCGCTCCATACGATAAACGCGTTCGGCCTATGTCTACGGACCGAATATCCCTTTGACGGTGTCCATGACGTTTTTGCCGGTCTGTTTGAGGACATTGCCCACAGCTTTGGGCGCAGCGGTTATGGCCTGCTTGGCCAGGGCCTCCTTATCCACCCCCACATTTGGAGACTTGAAGGGGCCGTCCACCACCAAGGGCACCACTCCCACGCCCGTGACGTCGGCTCGCAAGGCCAGGTTGAGCCGCTCCCGCCCCACATCCACACTGCCTGCCCCGGTCATCTGCCCAAGGGACGTGCGAGCAAAGATATCCCTGGTCATTCCTACGCCGCCTGTAAATTGAAAACTGGCCCCGGCCTGCATAATTTGCGTGCCGCCTTGACGCGACGCGGCCAGCGCTTGGCTTAAACTGCCCGTGGCCTGGATGAAGGCCTGGGGATTGAGATCCATCAGGCCGACGATCCCCTTGAGGCTGGCGAGAAGTTGGGGTGACATGGAAAACCCTTCCACCAGACCATTGTCCAGTCGCACGGATACAGGGCCGGTAAGCCCCCCTAGCAGCGCTTCGGTCGTGCGTCCTTTGGTGGTGATGTCGGTTTTGGCCGACACGACGCCCGAGAGTGGCGCGTTTCCCGACAAGGCCGTTAACACGGGTTTGACGGCCACCCCGGATACGGTCGTCGAAAGCGTCCAGGCTGGCACGGGGCGGGCCAGGGCCACAGAAAGACCGCCAACCACATTCCCTCCTGACACACCGAAAGAGAACGGGTTGACCTTCACGATCCCGTCGTCGGCGGACACTTTGCCATGGACATTGGTCAGGGCAAGTCCCTTGAGCGTGAGTCGGCCCAGATTGATATTCCCGTCGACGTGAGCCGTTTTGAAGGTCTCCCCTCCGGCTCCGGCATCCTTGGACGAGGACTTGGCCGGCGTTTGGGACGTCAGATAGCGATCGACATCCAGGGCATCGGCCGACAAGTCGAAATGGATGGCTGGTTTTTTAAAATCTGTCACTGTGGCCGTGAAGACAATATTCTGGCCATCGAGCCGGAGAGGTTTGACCGTGAGCCCCAGGGCGGACGGCGAAAAAACTGCTTCGCCCTGCGTCTCCAGAGAAGAAAACGCACCGTCCGGCAACCCGGACAGGGAGATGCCCAGAGAGGCCAGGAGTGCCTTGGGATTAAAGGCGCTGGTGGAAAATTTCCACACGAACCGGGGTTCGACGCCTGGCTTGCCCAGATTGCCGTCGATACGGCCCGTCGTCTTGAGGCCAAGCCCCTCCAACACCAGATCCGAAAAGACCAGGGCTCCTGCATTGGTATTAAAATCGAAGGCGCCCCCAAGCGTTGCCGTCTCGCCCTTGGCCGAAAACATGCCGCCCGCCACCGTGGCCGAAAGCGCAATATTATGGACCGCGACTTGGCCATCCTGGCCATGGACGGTTACATCGGCCTTGCCGACGCCTTTCAATTGTTTGAAGGGTAAATTTTGCGCCTCGGCTTTGAGATCCAAATTCGCCTGATCGAAGGTAAAAATCAGTTCCCCGGGATCCATGGTCAATTTGCCCGTCAGGGAGGTCGCCACGGAGACTTGTGGTTGATCCATATCCAGCTTGAGGGAGAGGGCGATGGCGCTGGCTTTTCCCGAGACGATGCGGCCCGTCTTGGCGTTGATATTGGTTGCCCGCACCGTATGTCCCAACGCGCGATCCTCGTAGACCAGGGAACCATCCACCAGGGAAAAACTCTCTACCAGATAGTTAAAGGCCGTCAGCCCGGAATCGGAGCGTACAAGGACCTGATCTTTTTCCAGGGTTACTTCCCGGATAGGCAGGGCCTGCCAGTTGGTGCGGCCGTCCGGCGCCTTAATAAGGGTGAGCTGGAGCCCTTTGAGTTGGATCGCACCGGGTTCGAGATCGCCCCGCAAAAGCGCGGCCAACCGGACCTTGACGACCGCGCCTTCCACACGAAGGAAAGGGTCCTGCTCAAAGCCCTTGACGCCGTCCAGTGTCGTCGCGCCCATTTCGATGCCGAGCCAGGGGAAGTAACTCAAGCGGATAGGTCCTTCCATATGCAGGGCAAGGCCCGTGGTCCGTTGCACCACCTGTTCGATCTGAGGTTTGAAGACGTCTGGATTGATCGCCAGATGCAACGCTGCAGCCCCGAGAGCCAGCAGCACAACGACCAGGGCTCCACTGAGAAGAAGCTTTTTTTTAAGCGACATACGTGCCCTCGAATGCCTGCCGCGGCCGTAGGCCGCCGGGATAGGGACCATGCGAAAAAGGCTTATCGAAAGAGTGAGGCTCGCTTCGCGTTCCTCATTGATGCGCAGATTTTGCGGTGGCTTGCAACCCGTTTGCCGAAGTCAGAGCCGCGTTTGATTTTTCGGCCTGTCGCCACGCAAGGCGATTTTGGAGGCCCCCTCGTGGCAATATCATGAAATAATGATAGTTATCCTTCAAAGCATCACTGTATCCACTTGGTTCGGTCCCTTGGTCTTGATCCCGATTGCGTCCTTTTATAGTAACACATGTGACCATCGCCAACACATTCTTTTTGTTTTTTTACGTATTGAAGAATTCTTTTTGATCAGGCGGGGGAGGAATCCGCCTCGAGGATGGTCCAGAGAGAGCCTCGTTTTTTTGCAGCGATACCGGGTTCATAAGGGGATAAAAATGAAAATTGAAACGAATAGGTTGATTTTGAGAGAATTGACAATGGATGATCTGGACAGTTTGCATAGCATATTTTCTGATCCTGTATCTATGCAGTATTACCCGAAGCCATTTTCTTTAGAAAAAACGGAAAAATGGATTCAATGGAATATGGAAAATTATTCGATCCATGGTTTTGGACTGTGGGGAGTAGTTTTAAAAGAAAATGGGCAATTAATCGGAGATTGCGGCATAACGATGCAGAATATTAATGGGAAAAATGAGCCAGAGATCGGCTACCATATTGACAAAAAATATACGAATAATGGTTATGCCACCGAGGCAGCTAAGGCTTGTCGTGACTATGCTTTTAGAGTCCTAAATATGGAAAGAATATATTCTTATATGAAAAATACCAATATTGCCTCTGCAAGAGTTGCAGAAAAAAATGGCATGAAGTTGGTGATGGAAGTCGAAGACAAAAAGAATGTAATGATAAAAATTTATGCAATCGCTCAGACGGATAGAGTAGAGCCAAAATGAGTGGGACTGTGGAAATCGGATTCTTCCGGGGCTGCTTTGCCTAAAATTCCAACTTTGCGCTGCCCCTCTTCGGGGATCAGGTTGGGAGCGCTGACTTGTATTTACATTCTCTACGCACCCATATCACAAATCCGGAGAGTTGCCGCCACTGCGACGCGCGTGATCGTATCCTGCATTTTTTTGTGTGAAGCGAGGCAAAAAAGCCATTGGGGAGAAAATAAATCGGGCGTTCGCTCGAAAGGAACGTTTCCTGGTCTTTTTGACAGTCGGGGCGGTCTTTGGGTAAGCTTGCCTGAAATCGGGGCAGGCCGATATCGTCTTTTGGGTATGTTGGGAAAGAGCTTAACTCTCTCAAAAAAATAAACGTTCCTTGTAAAGCGATCTTGTTGACGAAGTCCTACAGGACTTCGTCTTTTTTCAGGCCTTGGGCCAGCCATTGGCGCGACTTTGGTCGGCCGGCCAACGAGGACGCGTCTTACAACCGCAACTTTTGGAAAATACGCATGCCTTACGATACATATACTGCCTACACGGATGGCCCGATTGAAAAAGACCACAATTTTTGGAAGGCGACAGCCGAAGGCTATGACGAGTGGATTGTCAATGAGTTCCAGGACCAGTACGAGGTGAACTGGAACATTCTTACAAAATACATGGATCCCACTCTCCGGGTTCTTGATGTTGGTTGCGGACCGGGAAGCCTCAGCATTCGTCTCTCTCAAAAATGCCATGAGGTCTGGGGTGTGGATGTGACACCCGAGATGATACAGGTCGCGGAGAAGAAATTGGCTTTCGAGCCTGCGAATGTCTCTTTCCAACAGGCGGATGCCTGTGACCTGCCATTTGAAAGCCACAGCTTTGATACCGTAATGAGTGTTAATGCCTTGCAGACAATGGATCAGCCAGAGATGGCTCTGGTGGAGATGAACCGTGTCCTCAAGCCCGGTGGGGGGCTTTTGCTTATCACCTATTGTTACGGCGATTCAAGTCGCTCTGAGAATAATTCCTTATTAAACTGGGCGGTCAAGTACGGAGGCCAGGCGATATGGCATAGCTTCACGTTCACACAGCTTGTCAATCTGCTCCAGGCTACGGGGTTCGAGGTCGTCGAGGCCAAAAGGATCTGGGAGGAACCGGTTGTAGCTTTTTTTCGAGGGAGATCAATGCATTCCTAATTAAAGTCTGTAGACAACACAGAGTAATCTTGTCTGCGTATTTTTTAAAAAATAGAGTTTGTCATTCAGATTTTGAAAATATAGAGTGCTTAGAAATAAATATATTGCGATAATGCGGGACCAGCACTCGACCTGTTGTAATTTATACCCCGGGCCAGGAAAGCCGCAGTCCAAGCGTTTTGGGGAAGAATTCCGCGCGCGGCTGCACGGAAGATATCCCGCCTGGGGTTGGGCCGCTTGGCGTAGAAAACAGCTGCGGCCGGATCTTCGGTACGGCGGCTGCTTCCCGTCCGGGGCACGCGGAATGCTCCTCACGATTGAGAGAGACCCATCCCTGGCGCTTCTCTTCGACTGCATCGGCTGACATATGTGCCTCAACAACGCATGCCATGCCTCTTCAGAAGCGGAGAACGGGGCGTGGGAGGTTCGTGCTGCGGTGGTGCGGGCAGATCGACGGCATCCAGCGACCTCCTGGGTTTGGGAAGCTTCCATGGTCAGGGAGGCAGGTCATTTCCGTCGCGATAGTTCTGAGATTAGGGGGAGCAGGGGCTCGTTTCAATGCGCCTGACAAATCAATGCAATTCAAAAATCAAGGTATTCCCATGGATTTCAAGGCGCTTGCCGACCTGATCGAAAACGGCGTGCCGTTCCAAAAGATGCTCGGGATTCGAGTCTCGGAGATTGCCGCAGGCCGGGTCAAACTCTTTATTCCTTTCCGGGAAGAGCTGATCGGCGATACGCGCCGGCCTGCGCTTCATGGTGGCGTCCTCTCCACACTGGCCGATTTGTGCGCCGGATTTGCTGTCTGGAGCTGTGGCCACCTCAATGACCGCATCGCCACCATTGACCTCCTCGTCGATTACCTGCGGCCGGCGGCGGCCCAGGATCTCTATGCCGAGGCCACGGTCAAACTCCTTGGGAATCGCGTCGGCAATGCCCATGTCGTGCTTTGGTCAAAAGAGACCCCCGACCAGTATGTCGCCGAGGGGAGAGGCGTGTATAATATTCGGCGCAGCGAATGAGCGTTGCGGCTTGTGGGGCGGCTGGGTCAGATACCCCGCACGCAGACGCCCGGCCGATGCTTTAACAAAGTCAAAGCGATCCACAGGGGACTTCACCCCTCTCCGTTGACCCGAACATTGAGCATCATCCCTTGATCCTCGTGTTCCAGATTATGGCAGTGGAACAAGAAGAGTTGTTCGCCGGCATAATTCGGGTTGCCAAAATCGATTTCGACCGAGACCGTCTCCCCCGGCCAGACGAGCACCGTGTCCTTGAAACCGAGGTCCGTTGCCAGGCGTCCTTTGTTGTCCACGGCCCTCTCTTTGACCTGGGCCGGGCTCCCATGGCGTCCGAGCACGCGATAGAAGTACCCGTGCAAATGCATGGGATGGGGCATACTCGCCTGCACATTGCTGATTTGCCAGACCTCGGGGCCGCGTTTGGGCACGACAAGAGAAGCGTCCTGCATGGAGAACGTTTGATCGTTGATCGTCCAGAGCTCCATATTGCGGCTGGCCAGGGTAATGGACCGAACGACGCCTTCGCCGGCTGGTCGTTGCGTTTCTCCGGTGGGCAACGCGACAGGCAATCGCCGCTCATAGGTCTGCGCACGGTCCACCAGCAGGCGGAGAATCTGGAAGGAATCGCCCTCACCCAAGACGACTTCCCCACTTGTTGTGTGGCCGTCTGCCTTTTCGTGTCCCATACCCTGCATGCCTGCCATGCCCTCCATCCCGGCCATCTCGTTATGCATGGGGGCGAAGGGCATATTCTGCAAGAATACCTCCTCCCCGGGGGCAAGAGTCCGCAAATCCAGCAGTACATCCACGCGCTCGGCAGGGGCGAGAAAGACTTCAGAGAGTTCCTGGGGCGCAGGCAGGAATCCCCCGTCATTGCCGACAAGCAAGAAGGGCATGGGCGTCTTGCCGCGCAGGAACGCCAGGTTGTAAATCCGCGCGGTGGAGCCGTTGAGCAGGCGCAACCGGTAGAGTCGGGTCGATACCTTCATGGTCGGTTTATGCGCTCCGTTGGCCAGGACGGTCCTGCCCAAATAGCCCATAAACAGATCCTCCTTGGACGGTGAATAGTCGAGGCGTCCGTCCTTGGTGAACCGTTTGTCCTGAAGCAGTATCGGAATATCCGTCTCGCCCAGGCGCAGGTCGAGTTCCTTGGCAAAGGCATCCTCTTCGGCATCCATGACGAGGAAGAAGGACGCCAACCCCAGATACGATTGTTTTGCCGTGAGACCATGCGGATGGGGATGATACCAATACGTCCCGGCCCGATTGGTTATGGGGAATTGGTAGTCGTAGCGCTCCCCCGGCCCGACGGCGTAGGACGGGTGTCCCGCCTGACGCCAGGGGCCTTCGACGCCATGCCAGTGGATGATGGTTGGTTCGGCAAGCCCGTTGACGAGCGTGGCTTCGAAGGTCTGTCCCTTGCGCAACACGAGGATCGGATTCAGAAAATTTTTGTCTTTGTACTGCGCGGCGTAGGTGAGCATGGCTGCCCCCGTGGCCGGAAAGACGCCTGGGGTGGACGCCGCCGTGAGGGTCAATTTTTCTTCAGGGGCCAGGAGTCCGAAAAGTCCCGACGCTCCCGGAAGCGGTAAGGAGTCCTCGACGCGGCTTGTAGGAGAAGCGGCCAACAGCCGCATGGGGATGTTGCAGGTCGCTGCGAGGGTCAACAATGCGGCTTTTCCGGATAGTGCCATGAATTCTCTACGATTTTGCAACATGTGGGTGCCTCCGATCTTCGCGTTGAACCCTGAGGATGCATACGTCTCGTCGTCCACGTTGTCTCTGTAACACAAGGGGAGTGCCTGTTCCACGAAATGAGTCGAGAAAAACAAGCGGGTAGGCAAGACTGTGGGGTTGGGAAGTTTCCATGGCCCGACGCATTTAGGGCGCGTTCCGGAAGTGTTTCATGTTGCCTGGTTGGTGTGTTCCTTCTGGCTTAAAAATAAGAATCCTGTCAGGAAATAACGAATTGTCCTCCACGCAACAAAGGAAAGGTTTCCGGGATGAAGCGATTCGCCTGTCTCCTCGTGTTTCTTGTGTTTTCCGTCCTTGGTACACGTGACCCAGTCGGCGCGGCGGGGGTCAATCAGTACGTTGGATTCGGCGACAGCACCCTGGACAGCGGATATTTCCGCTATAACACCACGGGAAGTGTGAGCATGGACCAATCCGTGGCCGCAGCGGTGGCCAAGGGGGCCACCGGCGGGTGGGCGGGGCCCGGGGTGATGAACTCCACCTTTCTGGCGGGACGGTTCGGCTTAAATGGCGGGGCAATCGGCGGTGGCGGAACCAACTACGCCAATGGTGGCGCGTTCACGGAACCCTTGCGCGCTTCGGCCAACGATCCCTATATTTCCGGCGTCGGGGCCCCCGCCAACGTCTCCACCATCCATCAGATTCAAAACTACCTTGCCTCTGTGGGTGGAGTGGCCAATCCCAACGCCCTCTATGTTGTCAAAACCGGTGACAACGATACCACCTTCGTGCGGCTCATGCAGGCCCTGAATCCGAACTGGCTGGCCGCGAACCCGGGTTTTCTCCACAACATAAGCATCAATCTGGCGCAAAACGTGGCCGCCCTACAGGCGGCTGGCGCGCGCACCATCCTGGTGCCCAACTCTTACAACTATGCCGAAAACGCCGGCCTGGGCGGTGCCCTGCTGCCAGGCGGCAATACCGAGTTGTACATGCGGTCGTACGGCTACATGCTCGATCACTGGGCAACGCTGTCGGCGGCTGGCGTGCGCTATATCCCAGCCGACATCGACAGTCTGGTGAAGTTCGTGGTGAGAAATCCCACGCTCTTCGGTTTTACCCCCGCCTCGGTGCTGTCCTCCAACGCCTTGTCCCCGTCGGTTTCCCCTCTGATGGTCAGCTGGGCCGACGTCACGCCGGCCCAGACGCAGAACACCCTGTTTATTGGTCAGGACGGCGTGCATTTCACCCAGGCGGGGCAGCAGATCGAGGCGGATTACGAGCAGAGCCTGCTTACCGCGCCCAGCCAGATGTCCCTTTTGGCCGAAGGTCCGGTGCAGGGCGGTCTGGCGCGCGCGGCCACCATCCAGGGGCAGATCGACCTTTCCGGGCAGCATCGCGGCCCAACGGGCATCAATGTCTGGGCCAGCGGCGGGGCCAGCTCGCTGCACATCAAGAATTCCTCGGGATTTGCGGAAGAAACCGGTACCCCGTTCGTGGGTTCCGTCGGCGCGGATTACCAGACGTCCTTCGGGCTGATCCTGGGCGCGGCCTTCGCCGCCGGGACCCAGACCCAGAATTTCTCCCAGGGCGCGGGGCACTACGACCAAAACGACCAGGCCTTGAGCCTGTACACTGCCTACAAGTACGGGCCGGTGTGGGGCGACGCTGTGGCATCCTACGGCCTGTATCAGGACAAGATCAGCCGCAGTGTGCCCCTTGGTCTGTTCATGGACAATAACAGCGCCAACACCACCGGCGATTCCCTGGCTCTGGCCTTGCGCTTAGGCGGGGATTTGAAACTGGGTCCGGTCACCACCGGGCCGGTGGCGGGGCTGGTGCTCCAGCGGGTGACCATCAAGGGCTTCTCGGAGTCCGGTGTCAGTGGCGTCACCGCGCTGTCCTATGGCGAGCAGCAGCGCGATTCTACCGTCACGCAACTGGGCTGGCGCGTCCTGGCGGATGTGGGCCGGTGGCAGCCCTTCGCGGAAACGACATGGAACCATGAGTTTGCGGATCCCAAGCGTATGGTGCGGGCCGCGCTCACCACGATCTCGGCTCCGGCGTATTCCATGGATGCTGTCCCCGTGACCACCGATTGGGGGACCGTCTCGTTTGGCACTTCCTTCAAGGCAACCGATCGGGTGATGCTCCGGGCTTCCTGTTTGACCATGTTCAGCAACCCGCAGATTGTCACCTACGGCGGCGAACTCGGCGTGAACGTCAGTTTTTAATGCCGGGCAAAGCATGAGGGGAAATTTCCCCTCATGCTTTGTGGACGCGGGCGGCTTGCCTTATTGCAGCCGTTCGATGTCGCCGGGTTTCCAGCTTTTGTCTAAGGCGGCTTCGGTCGGGCCATAGAGCCGGAAGATGACGAAATAGCCCTTGCCTGGGACCGTGGCCAGCCAATTGGCTTCCTTCCCCTGGGGTGCGTTCGGCCCGAAGAAGAGCTCCGTACTGCCATCGGCTTGCTGCGCCGGCCTGTCGCGCGAACCAAGTGAAGGGAACGGTTGGCCATTGGCCAGCCCGGAACCATTTTCGGCCTCGTAGAGCGTCACCGACCAGAAATTGGCGGCCGGGATGTTGGCAGGCAGGGTCAGATGATAGGTGTTGCCACCGGACAAGGGCGCGCCGGTGCTGTTGGTAAACGCCATCATGTAGTTTGCGCCCTGGCCTGGGATTTTCGAGACCATCCCCGGACTGATCGAATAGTAGTTGGTGAAGAACCAAATGCGCAGATCGAGATTTTGAAAACCTTTGGCGAGGTTGATTGGGGCCTTGTTCGACGGCGTGGACGGATGCGCCTGTGTTGCGCCGGCCATCGGACTGAGCCAGTGGCGGTCTGGATAAAGGCGCAGAGAATGGCCGCTGACCGTATCTTGAAAGGCTATGGCCCGGCTCATTTTGTACGCGACCTGGGCGGCCTGATCGAGGATCTTGCGGGTGTGCGCATCGGGGCTGAACGGTTGGCCTTTGACAATGCCGATCGTTGCCAACAAGCCGGTCCAATCCGGGTCGGCCAGATTGGCTCCCTCGCTGTCGACGAGCTGCTTGAGCTGGTCGAACGCGCTGGCGTCGCTTGCCGGGAGCATATTGGCCGGGATGCCGGAAGCATCGGGAAACACCATCGGCTTCGGCGTCCCCTTGCCGTTTAAGGGATAGATTTTTGACTGTTCAATCAGCGCGACGGCCGGCGTCAGGTTTTTGGAGTCCGGATAAAAGGCGCGCAGAAAGATGAAAACATTGTTGGTGGCCGAACGATACACAAAGAAGCCTTGCGGGACCTCGCCGGTGTAGCCCGGCGGCAGGAGCAGAAATTTGCCGCCTTTCCCGGCGTCTGGTCCGGGCAGCCCGACATCGCCGAAAAATTTGCCTCCATCGACCGGAATGGGACGTTGCCAGAAATCGAGCAGGACGCCCTGCAACTGCGGCGGCGCTTCGAAGACCAACGGGCCGTCCTTGCCGAGGTCGACGTAGCTCATGGCGTAGATGACGTCGGAGTTGGGGGTGGTCACGAGCGTTTTGGCGTCGAGACGTTCTTTCCAGATCGGCAGGACATTATACCCGGCGCCGAAGAGCTTCTCCGAGCCGGTTTTCATGCCAAGGGTGTTAATCAACGGCAGGGCCCAAAGATAGATCTGGGTCGCCCGCTGAAAAAGCAGTTCGTCCCGGAGCGTTTGGGCGGTGTCCGGCGTTGGCAGATTTTCTACAAAGGGCAGGTTTGCCAAGCTCTCGAAGCGGGTGTCCTGGGCCTGGGCCTGCGTCGTACGTGCGCTTAGAGCCGCCGTGACCGCAAGGAGGGCGGCGAGAAAGGCGCGTTTGGTTGTGCGTTGCATGGACGGGTCTCCTTCTGGGCATTGGGATGCCGGCTGGGCGACCGGCGAAAGACGTCAAATGTGTTGAACCCTTCGAATAATTAAGAATACGCGTTCCGGAGCGTTGCGTCAAACGCACCGTCACCACAGTCGGAGGGGCTTGGCGCTCCTCTGGCTGTCGCAGGCCCGATGCCGTTGCAAACACTTCCGGCAGCTTGTCGGCCTCCCGCAGGAAATCCCCCCCATTCCCCATTTGGTCCTCGCACTGCCCTCTCTTTGGTTGTGCCACAGCGCGCAACCGGCGGTCAGGTTCTGTTGGCGATCACTGCACGCGCCTAGCCGGCTGGTCGCCAAGCATGTCCTCGATACCCAGAGCGTTTTGTTCATCCGTCGGGATGGGGGTCGCGTTTGAAACGAAATATTGTCTACCGCTGCGGTATATACTGCCATAGTGTACACTGGTACAATAGCCTCTATGTACATGTAAACCACTGTTGTATAGTATAAAAATATTGTTAGGCTTTCCACAAACCTCTTTTCAGAAACGTCATTAATGCGTATTGCCTTTGTTTATACACGAACGCAATTATTGCATCATGTGTTTGTTTCGCACAATTTCAAGATACTGAACGGAGGTGTTTCCCCCATGCAGTCGAAAGCGCAGTGGGATTGGCAGCCTGGCCGAAAAAGGGTGGTCCGGTCCGTAAGCCCTCTGGCCGGCCATCAATGGCAGGAGGAAATCCAGGCTTCGCCGGACGGTGAAACCATGGCTGCCATCGTCAGGCTTGGCGAAGACGGATTTGGACTGCGGACCAACGATACGCTCTGGGAGGCAACCTTCGACAAGGCTTGGTACCTACGGTTTGCGCCGGACAACCGATTGACGGCTTTGGTCCAGGCCGATGGCGTATGGACCGTGGCCGTGGACGGCGAAACCTGGCCCGAAACCTATGATTATGTCTGGAACACCCTGTTTAGCGACGATGGCGGTGTCATCGCGGCCGCCGTGCAGCAGGACATGCGCTATGGCATGAGCGTGGGCGGCGCCATCTGGGACGAGCTTTTTGAAAGCGCTGGCGGCTACGCCATGAGTCCGGACGGGAGCAGCCTCGCCGCCATGGTCCAGACCGTGCCCCTGGGGCAGGCCGATGTGGAGACTTTTGCAACGGGCGTCTACAGCGTGGCCGTCAACGGCAAGGTCTGGCCGGTCAATTTCGTCAACTGCTGGTCGCCGGTCCTCGACGCCACAGGAACCCACGCCGCCTGTCAGGTCCGTCTCAATGCCTACGAGTACACCGTGGCCCTGGACGGCGCGCCCTGGTCGCGGACCTTCGCCTGTGTCTGGGAACCGGTTTTCAACCCGGTGACAGGCGCTGTCGCCGCCCCGGTTCGCATCGCAGGAAAGTGGGGCATGGCCCTGGACGGCGAAATCCTCTGGAAACCTGATTTCAGTCAGTGCTGGCGGCCGGCCTACGGTCCCGATGGCAACAATCTCTGGGCCATTGTGGCTTCGGCCTATGGCCGGTTTACCGTGGCCCAAAACGGGCGTCCGTGGGCCGTGACCTTTCCGGTGGTGACGGATCTTGTCCTGTCGCCGGATGGAGGCCATGCCGCCGCCCTGGGCAGCGCCAATAACGCGGATTTCCGCATCCTGGTCGACGGCGAGGTCTGGGACGGCGTCTTCGATATGGCCGGAAAACCCGTTTTTAGTCCGGACGGGAACCATATCGCCGTCAGGATTGAGAAAAATGGAAAGCACATGATGCTGTACGATAACCGGGCCTACCGGGAAGAGTTCGACCAACTCTTCGAACCGATTTTCAGCCCTGACAGCACGAAACTGCTTATCCGCGCCGTGCAGCAGGGATGCTTCGTACGGCTTGTCCTGCCCGTGACCGAATAGCAGCCGGAGAGATGCCATGCGAGATGTTTACGCCTTTTTGACTGGCCCCGGGGCCTGGGTGGCCTGGGCCGTGTTCCTGGTGGGTTCGATCGGCCGGCTTTTTTTCCTCTGCCGCCTGGCCAAGGCCCGGGATGCCTCTTCCCTTGCCTATATGAGCGCCGGCTATTCCCTCCGCTCGATCCTGCATTGGCTCATCCCCTTTGGGACGCTTGGCTGGAAGGAAAATCCGGCGATGACGGCGGCCACCTTTGTCTTCCATGTCTGTCTGGTCCTTGGCGCTCTGTTCGTGTCCGCCCATGCGGTCCTGTGGAGTTCTGCCTTCGGGCTCGACATCTGGAGTCTGCCGGAAGCCGTGGGCGACGCCTTTTCCCTGGCCGTCGTGGCCTGCTGTCTTTTTTTCGCCGCCAGACGGCTCTTCCTGGTTGAGGTGCGCTACGTCACCACACCCATGGACTGGCTGATTCTGGCCATTGCGGCCGTTCCCTTTGCCACGGGCTTTCTCGCCCGGCATCACCTCGGCCCCTATGAGCTCATGGCCGTGCTGCACGTCCTTTCCGGTGAAATCTTGCTCATCGCCATCCCCTTTACCCGAGTCAGCCACGCCCTGTTTGCGCCATTGACCAGGGCTTATATCGGTTCGGAATTCGGCGCAGTGCGCCACGCCAAAGACTGGTAGTCAAGGGAGAAGCCACATGCCCGCGAACGAAGAGGCTCCGTCCACCGTTCAGGACGGACGCGAAAGAAAACAGCAGGTTACCACCGTCGCCGACCGGCGCATTGAGGACGCCAACCTCCGCCGTGCCGTGGCAAAACTCGATACGGACAAAATCGCCAACGTCGTTATGGCCGTTTTGGAAGGCGAGGTCGGGGCCAAGCTCAAGATGTACAATCAGGCCTGCGTCCGGTGTGGCCTGTGTTCCAAGGCCTGCCATTATTATGTCTCCCATGATGGGGATCCGTCGTATTCTCCCGTGGGCAAGGCGACGCAGACCATCTGGAAGCTTATGCGCCAAAAGGGCCGGGTCAGGCCGGATGAACTCTATGACATGGCCCAGATCGCCTATACCGAATGTAACCTTTGCCGACGCTGCGTCCATTACTGCCCGACAGGCATCGATACCGGCTACATTATCTCGGTTATGCGCCGCATCCTCTTCAAACTTGGCGTGACCCCGCTGTACATCACGGATACGGCCAACAGTCACTCCGGCACCTTCAATCAGATGTGGGTCAAGGAAGACGAATGGATCGACAGCCTGCAATGGCAGGAGGACGAAGCCAGGGACGAATTCCCCAACCTGCGCATCCCCCTGGAAAAAGAAGGCGCGGACATCCTGTACTCGGTCATCGCCCCGGAACCCAAGTTCCGCACCCAGCTTATTTATCAGGCGGCCGCCATCTTTCATGTGGCCGGCGTTGATTGGACCATGTGCGCCACGCCGGGATGGGACAACAGCGACATGGCCATGTTCCTCGGCGACAGCGAAACCATGGGACGGCTCAAGCGCATGCACTTCGAAACGGCCCAGCGCCTGCGGGTCAAGCGCATTGTCATGGGCGAGTGCGGGCATGCCTTCCGTTCGGTTTACGACACGGGCAACCGCTGGCTCGGCTGGCGCGACCACCCGGTCCCGGTCATCCATTCCGTGGAATTTTTCTGGGATCTTCTGGAATCAGGCAAAATCAAGATCGACCACAAGCTCGACGAGACCGTGACCATCCACGATCCCTGCAACATCGTGCGCGGTCGCGGGTTGACGGAGAAGCTGCGCGAGGTGACCCGGGCCATCTGCCGCGATGTGGTCGAGATGGAGCCGCATGGCGAGCACAATTACTGCTGCGCCGCCGGCGGCGGGGTCATCAACTGCGGTCCGCCGTTTAAAAGCGTGCGTATGGCCGGCAACCGGATCAAGGCGGATCAACTGCGGGCCACCGGCGTCAAAACCGTCATCGCCCCCTGCCATAACTGCCATGGCGGGCTTGAAGATATTATCAACCATTATGGCCTGGGCATGCATCTCAAGTTCCTGGGCGACATCATTTACGAATGCATGGAGAAACCGGACGCCGTCTAAGCGGACGGTCGAGAGGAGTCGCTATGATGCGGAAGTGGTTCTCCCTGGTCCTTGTCGCGCAGTTGGCGGCGCTTGGTGTCGTGACGGCTGCCTCGTCCCAGGAAGACATGAAGGATATCAAGGACCCGGCCTTTGTGGTCCATCGGCGGGCCCCGGCGGTCTTCGCCCATGACGCCCACAACGAAAAGGCCGCCATTACCGACTGCGTTGTCTGCCACCACAGCGGCAAGAACGGCGTGCAGGATAAAACCACATCGAGCGAAGGCACTCCCTGCTCCGAGTGTCATAGCGTCGTTGGCGGTCAAAACGTCACGCCCCTTGCCCGGGCCTGGCACCGCCAGTGCATGGACTGCCACCGCAAGGTCGGCAAGGGGCCTCTGGCCTGTGGCGACTGCCACAAACCTTCGTGAGGCGCTATGCGTGAGTTGCGGCTTTTCCCGGACGGGAACATCCGGACCGCCGAAGGCGCGGCGGTTGTCGATCCGCTGCCCTGCCTCGGGCATGCGGTGCATCTGGAACCGGGATTTTCCCTGCGCTCGTTTTTCGCCATGCTTGGCCGCTACGACGTGCTGTTGCGGCTGGGGGACTTTCTGGGCAGCGCCGCGGCCGAGGTCGCGGCCTGTCCGCCCCGGGACTGCGTGACGCCCCTTTTGAGCTGTCTTGAGATCCAAAAGACGCTCAAGCTGATCGGCTTTCCGGGCAGTCCCCGCCTGGAGATCCAGACCGCCTTTCATGGTCTGGCCGGTCAGGACCCCCAGGAAATTCGCTTTTTCAGTTTCGACAAACTGTTGGATATGCCCATCCGGTTGGGGAAGCTCAACCATGTGGTCCTCGGCGACACGGTTTCCATCCTGGAATTCGACACGGCCTACGGCCTGTTTGAATTTATTGAAGGAGTGGCCTGGGAACTTGGTTTCCACCATGTGCCCAAAAACTGCACGATTTAGGAGGTTGCGTATGTTTAAGAAAATCCTGTTCGCCACGTCCGCTTCCCCGGCCAGCGACAACGCGGCCAAGGTCGCATTCGATCTGTCCAGGAAGCACAAGGCCCAGCTGTTGGTTTTCCACGTCCTCGGTCTCCCCACGCGCGCCTTCAGTCTCGACGTCGATGATGTCCGGACCGGGGATCGGGAAAACATCTCCACCGACTACCACGAATGGGTCCTTGAGGAACTCAAGACCACCTACGCCGAACAACTCGCCGAGGGCTCCGACCATGTCACCCTCAAGGCCATGACCGGCGTTCCTTCCACGGAAATTCTGCGGTACGCCCGCCAGGAGAACGTGGATCTCATCATCATGGGGGCCAACACCCGCGATGAAAACGTCGGTTCCGCCCGCGCCCGCAGTTTCATCGGCAACACCATGCTCCGGGTGACCAAGTCCGCCCGCTGCCCGGTGCTCATCATCAACCGTCCCTGCACGACCTGCTGGAATCTTTTTTCCAACATCATCTTCTGCACCGATTTTTCCAAGGCAGCGGACGCGGCCTTCACCTTCGCCCGCAATACGGCCGAGGAAATCGGGGCGAAGCTCTATCTGTTCCACGCCGTGGATCTCAGCGCCCAATTGCTCGGCCTCTATTCCGGGCAGATCGAAATCGAACGGTTGATCGAGAAGGCCGGCCAGAAGATGCAGGAGAAGTACATTTCCAAACTGGGGGACTACGACAATTACGCCGTGGAAATCTGGGAAGGAACGCCGTATGTGGAAGTTCTCAAATTCGCCAGGGAAAAGCAGGGCGATCTGATCATCATGGCCCATCACACCAGGGATGTGCCGGAAGAAGAGGCCGAACTCGGCTCCACTGTGGAGCAGGTCGTCCTGCGTTCGGCCTGTCCGGTGGCCAGCGTCACGCACATGAACAGCGCCGAAGCCATGCCGGCATGACGGCTGCTCGGGGCGTACGGGTGCGTGGCGGGGGAAAAACGGCATGATGGGCAAACGCATCCTCGTCGTGGATGACGAAATGAGCTTCAGGCTGTTTTTGAGAGCCCTGTTCGAGACCAACGGGTACGCCCCTGTGCTGGCCCGCGATGGCGCGGAAGGATTGCGGCTGGCCAGGGAGAACCCGCCGGCCCTGATCGTGCTCGATGTGATGATGCCGCATTCCGGGGGGGTGGACATGTATCTGCGGCTTAAAACCGACGCCGCGTTGCGGGATGTGCCGGTCATCATGCTTTCGGCCGTGGCCGGCCTGACTTTCGACCATGTGCTCGGTATGCTGGGTGCGGCCGGAGGCAACCTGCCCAAACCGTTTGCCTACGTGGAGAAGCCCCCCCGGCCCGAAACCATGCTCGCTCTCGCCAGGGCCGCCCTCAAGGAGGGCGGCGAGGATATCAAGACCCAGGAGGTGGACGCTGATGGCGCGTAAGATACTGGTTGTTGATGACGACCCCTATGTCGTCAAATATATTGTCGGCGTTCTGGAAACCCATGGCTACCAGACCTGTTCGGCTTCGGACGGGGCCCAGGCCCTTGAGGTGCTCAAACGCGAAAAGCCGGATATGGTCACCCTGGACCTGGAGATGCCCCAGGAATGGGGGCCGCGGTTTTATCGCAAGATGACCCAGATCAAGGAATTCGAAGATATCCCCGTGGTGGTGATAAGCGGTTTGAGCGGCATTCATCATGCCATACGAAATGCCGTGGCCTCTATGCAAAAGCCTTTTGATCCTGACAAGTTGCTGGAGATTATTGGCAACACCCTGTCCGAACGGGAAAACGCGGCGGAAGACCCGGCCCCGTAGGCCGGGTCGGGCCCGGGGCCATCGTCCTTTCCGGTCTGGAGCGCACGCATGTCCGAATCCATCCTGCTCGTCGACGACGAAGAAGGCATTCGTACGGTCCTCGGTCTGTCCCTGGCCGAGGACGGATACGACGTGCTGACCGCCGTTGATGGGGAAGACGCCTTGCGCGTCTTTGCCGCGCATGCCCCCGCCATCGTGCTGACCGACATCAAGATGCCGGGCTTAAGCGGGCTTGAGCTGCTCAAGCGTCTCAAGGCCGCCGATCCCGAGGTTGAGGTCATCATGATCACCGGCCACGGGGACATGGAATTGGCCATCGAGAGCCTTAAAAACGACGCGACGGACTTTATCACCAAGCCCATCAATGCCGACGCTCTGGAAATCGCCCTCAAGCGCGCCGGCGAACGTCTCGCCATGCGTCGTCGCCTGAAAGAGCACACGGAAAATCTGGAGCGTCGGGTGCACGAACAGGCGGCCAAGCTGCTGGCGGCCGAACGGGCCCTGGCCGCCCGACAGGTGGCCGACGGGCTGTCGGCCGGGATACGCACCCTGATCGCCACCTTGGGCGAGGAGGGCGGCGCGTTTGGCGACATGCCCTGTTTTATTTCCATTACCGATCGCGATGGCCGCATCATCGCCGCCAATCAGCTCCACCGGGAGCGCTTTGGCAACAGGATCGGTCTTGACGCCCGTGCCCTGTACGCCGGCGACGGCCCGACTCCGGCGGCCACGGCCCTGGCTTCCGGTCGGGGACATCGGGAAAACGCCGTGCTCCTCGACAAAAACGGCCGGGAAATTCCCGTCCTGGTGCATACGGCTCCCATCCTCAACAACGACGGCGAAGTGGAACTGGTGCTGGAAGTCGCGGTGGACGTGACTGCCGTGCGACGGTTGCGGGACGAACTCAAATCCACCCAGGCCCGTTTTCGTCAGCTGTTCGACGAGGCCCCCTGCTTTATCGCCGTGGTGAACCGCGACCTGCGCATTGCCGAGGCCAACCGGCATTTCAAGCAGGGGTTTGCCTCCGGTCCGGGCGCCAATTGTTATGCCGCCTACATGCGTCGGGACAGCCCCTGTCGCGACTGTCCGGCCGTGAAAACCTTCGACGACGGCGCGCCGCATCACCAGGAAACCGTGGTCATGACCCGCGACGGCCAGCGACGCAACGTGCTGGTCCGCACCGCCCCCATCATAGGCGAATCGGGCGAGGTGGAGCTGGTTATGGAGATGTCCCTCGACATCACGGAATTGCGCCGGCTCCAGGATCGCCTGAGTTCCCTCGGCATGCTGATCGGCTCCACGGCCCACGGCATCAAGGGACTGCTGACGGCCCTTGACGGCGGCATCTACCGCCTCGGTTTTGGCCTTGACCACAATAAAAAGGATTGGACGGAGGAGGGCTTTGCCGACGTCAGGCATCTCGTCGGACGCATCCGGAAAATGGTCCTTGATATCCTGTATTACGCCAAAAAACGGGAATTGGCCTGGAAGCGCCTGTCCGTGGCGGCATTCGCCGCCGAGGTGGCCGCTCTGGCCGCGCCCAAGGCGGCGGCCAGGGGCATTGTCTTCGAGACGGACATTCCGGCCGACGCCGGAACGTTCGAGGCCGACGCCGACACCGTCTCCGCCGGTCTGGTCAACATTCTCGAAAACGCCGTGGACGCCTGTACGGCCGAACGGGAACGGGGGCCGGGACGCATCACCTTTGCCGTGCGCTCCCTGGCGGCGGCCGTGGAATTTCGCATCACCGACACCGGTATCGGCATGGACCGGGAGACCCAGGACCGCCTTTTCACCCTGTTTTTTTCCTCCAAGGGGTCAAGCGGCACGGGCATCGGCCTTTTTGTCAGCAATCAGGTGATACAACAGCACGGCGGGACCATCGAGGTCTCCTCCGAAGAGGGCAAGGGCTCCACGTTTACGGTGCGCCTGCCCCGGGAGTTGCCGCCGGAAGTCAAGATTCGGCCGGATGCGTTGCCGTGTCCGCCGGGCGATCCGGATGGGGCGCGCGCGGCAGACGCAGACTGAACCGGGCTCCTCCTCCCGCAGGGGCGTCCACGGCGAGCGTGCCGCCCATCTCCTCGGCCAGTTTCCTGGCGCTCATCAATCCGATTCCTGTTCCACGGCTGCCCTTGGTGGTGAAAAAAGCCGAAAAAAGCTGCTCCCGCACGGCGGCGGGTATCCCCGGGCCGAAGTCGCGAACCGCATAGACAAGGGCGTCTCCTTCCGCCCGCGTGGTCAGCACCACCCGCCGATCCGGCCTGTCCGCGCCTTCAAAGGCCTCCACGGCATTTTGTAGAAAATTCAGCAGGCAGGCGTGGACCGCCTCGGGGTCAAGGACCGCCTGTCCGATATCCGGAGCCAGTTCCGACGCCAGGGCCACGCCGGCCGATCCGGCCGTCGCCCCGATCAGCCGCAGCGCCTCCCGGGCCGGTTCGTTGGCGTCGATCGGGCGTGGATGCAGGGTCACCGGCTTGGCATAGTCCAGCAGGTTCAGGGCCAGATTCTTCAACCGGGCCACATCGCATCGGATCATGTCCCAGGACTGGGTCAGGTATTCGCGGTTATTGCATTCCAACCCTTTTTCCATGACGTACATGGAGGCTTCGAGGCCTCCGGCCATGTTCTTGATGGCGTGGGACATTTCCGTCACGGTCTGGCCCACGGCGGCCATGCGTTCGGCCCGTATCAGCCGGCGGGTCTTTTCTTCCACAAGCTGTTCCAAGCGTCCGGTGTAGGCTGCCAGCCGGCGCTTGAGATCCCGTTTTTCCCCGGCTCGGGCCAGGGAAAAGCCCAGCAATGCGTCGTCGATGGGCTTGGTGAGAAAGTCCGAGGCCCCGAGACGCAGACTCTCGATAGCCAGTTTCATATCGCCGTGCCCGGTGGTCATGATGACCTCGACGTCGGGATCGATCGTCTTGACGGCCGTGAGCAGCCCGATGCCGTCCAGGCCCGGCATCCTGATATCCGTGATCACCAGGCCTGGACGATGGCGTTTGAAAAGTTCCAGGGCTTCCCGGCCGTCGGCGGCCATGAGAGGCGTGAGCCCCGCATCCGCCAGCACAATGGCCATCACGGCCCGGATGCCTGCTTCGTCGTCAGCGAAAAGGACCATTTCAGACATGGGGTTGATCCTTGGCGGCGGGCAGGCGGATGGTGAAGACCGCTCCTTCCCCGGGAGCGCCAGCGACCTGGATGATGCCGCCGAAATCCTTGATCAGGCCGTAGCTGATGGAAAGCCCGAGACCGGTGCCTTTGCCGACTTTTTTCGTGGTGTAAAACGGCTCGAAGATGCGGCCGCGAAGCTGCGCCGGAACGCCGGGGCCGGTATCGGCCACTTCCATAAGGACCATGGATTCGTGTCGTCGCGTGGTCAATTTGATGCGCCGGGGCGCGGCCGGCTCCTTTTCGGCGCGCTCCTCGATGGCATCGCGGGCATTGAGCAGTAGATTGATGCACACCTGCTCCAGCCGGTTGGCTTCGGCCATGACCTCCGGCAACTCCGCGTCGAGATCCCAGACAACCTCGATCTGGCGCAGGACGAGTTGCTTGTTGAAAAGCTCGAACGCCTTTTTAAGCACCGCGTTTGCTTGGACGCGTTCGACCGTCAGGTCCGATTTCCGCCCGAATTCGCGCAGATGTCCGATGATCTGGGCGGCCCGGTCCACCGAGGCGTCGATCTCCCGGGCCATGGTGCCAAGGGCATCCCCGGCGATTGCCTGACCCCGCCCGATTTTCTTCATGAAATACTGGCTGGCCGTCTTGATGACGGTGAGCGGCTGATTGAGTTCGTGGGCCACGCCCGTGGCCATTTCGCCGAGGGTGGCCATTTTTCCGGCTTGAATAAGCTTCTGTTCGGTTTCCAGGCGTTTGGTGATGTCGCTGGCGGACACGAGCAGCACGTCGTGGCCGGGTTCGTGTTCGGAAACGGCCAGCCGGATGTCCACATAAAAGGGGGCGCCGCTTTTGGCTATATTTTTGGCCTGATTGATAACCGTGAAGGCCCGCAGCTGGGACGCGTATTGCTCGCGTTCCTTGGGATCGAACAGATCAAGGAAGGAGGCGTGGGCCAGTTCGCTGGCGGCGTAGCCGTAGAGCGATTCCACGGTCTGGTTGCAGTCGATGATGTCGAGGGTGTCCTTGTCCAGGACGAACACGGCGTTGGGGATGTTGCGGAAAATGGCGTGGTATTTTTTTTCCGTGCGCCTGAGCTTGTCTTCCAGATCCTTGCGGGTCGTGATGTCGAGGCTCATTTCCATGGCCGCCACAATTTTTCCATTCGGGCCGATGACGGGCGAGGAATGGACGATCCAATGGGCCGGGCTGCCGTCTTTGTTGTAGCCGCTTTCCTCGCTGATCTGGGGGAGTCCCGTGGCGAAGGTCTTTTCCACAGGGCAATGCTCGCATTTTGTGGAGCGGCCCTTATAGGCGTGGTAACAGAAATCTCCCGGCGCCGGTTTGAATTTTTCCTTAAATTCCTGGTTGTAGCGGAGCAGGCGATAGGAGCGGTCCTGAACGGTGATGCTACAGGGCACCTGGGCGAAGAGCTGTTGGTATTCGTCGCGCTGCCTGTTGATCTCGGCCTGTTTCGCGGCGATGTCCCGGGCCATGGTGTCGAGGGCCAGGGCCAATTCGCCGATTTCATCCTTTTGCGGGATGGTCAGCGGTTCGAAGTACATGCCCTTGCCGATGCAGCGGGCCCCGGTGGCCAGCCGCCGCAGGGGCTGCGTCAGAAAGCGCGACAAAAAGAAATAATACCCTGTGGAGGTGAGCAGGAAGGCGGCGAGCGCCAGGGCGATGATATGGCGCTGGTAATCCAGAAAATCCCGTTCCGTATCCTCAAGATCCAAAACGACGTCCAGGACGCCGAGCACGCTTCGATCCGGCGGATGCACGTGGCAGGCATCGGTGGCGCAGCTGGATTCGTTGCTGATGGGGGACAGGCAGGCCAGCACCCGTTTGCCGTTGGCGTCGGTCATGACCCGGGTGCGCTGTTCCGGCGAGAGGGCCACCCGGGGCGGAAAATGCTTGTGGCAGACGCTGCAGGCCTCATTTTCGATGGGGATGGTTTGCTCCACTTCTTCGGGATGGCTGGAAAACTTGATGACCCCGTCTTTGTTGTAAATGCGAATGGCGAGGATGGCCTTTTGCCTGGAGACGTTGTGGACGATCTGGGCAATTTCGTTGCGGGCGTTGTTGAGCATGGCGTAATGCGCGCCGAGCATGATCGTGTTGCTCAAACGATCCGCCCCGGAGGTCAGTTCCTCCATGGCGTGCTTTTTCTGATACTGGATCGTGAAATAGGACAGGATGCCGCTGCACACCAAAAGCGTGAGCGCCATAGCCAGGATGATCTTGGGGGCGAGGCTGCGCCGTATGAAGTCGAGAGGATTCAACATGCCTGTTCCGACGCTGTCCGAGGCGGCCTGTGTGTCCCTTACGGGGCGTCGGGATGTCCGGGGAGGGATGCGTCGGGGCCGTCTCCCTCCGGCTCCGGGCTGTCGCAGGCCGGGCAGAAGTCACCGAACTTGATGCCTTGTTCGGCATATCGGATCAATTCGGCAAAGGTGATCTGGTCGAACTTGCGGAACATGGCCTGACTGCCTTCCTGCCAGATCATGCGCGTGAGACAGTTGGGAACGCTGGCGCAGATTTCGGGACATTTGAGGCAGTCCACCAGGAAGGTGTCCCCTTCAAGGATGCGCACGATATCGCCCACGGTGACTTCTTCCGGCGGTTTGGCCAGCAGATGTCCTCCCTTGGGACCGCGTACGCTGACGATGATGCCTGCCTCCTTGAGCATGCGAATAATTTTTTCCAAATATTTTTGTGAGATATCCTGGTGCTTTGCAATCTCGCTCATTTGCACGGGGCCATTACGGCCGTTGAGCGCGATATCGAGCACCATCCTGGTTCCATACCGACTGGAGGTGAGAAGGCGCATATTCTTCCCTTGTTATGGTGCGGGCATGAAGGCGCTTCGGACAGCGGCAGGACATCCCGCCCGGTGCGGTTGGACTCTTTCCTATTTACCCCCCTAGACCTACGCTTTTAGAGACGCCAAGGCAATGGAGAGCCTTTCGCTTTCCGTGGAAGCGGGGCGTCATGACCGCCCGGCCGGGACGTCCTCGCCTGTTGTGAGCGTTGGATCTGCCCGACAGTGACTCTGGCGGGCAGTCCTGCTTCTTTGGGTCTTGTTGGAGCGTTGAGACGAGCTGTTGTCCGGGATTTTTTGCGACGTCTTGCCGCCTCAATTTGTACTTAAAAAGTATACTATTTTTTACTTTACAGACCAAAAAACATTTCCTAGTTAAATAGGGATCTTATGAATAGATGTTTCCACGAGAGGAGAATCGTCATGGTTGAAACCTGTGAAGTGTACTGTGAACACTGCAATAAAAAGACAAGACCCATCAAAGCAACGCCGGACGGTCTGTTGCATTTGGCACTCAGCATCCTCACCTATCGGGTTTGGCTGATTGTCTGGCATGCCTTACGCGAAATTGGTTTTATCAATAAATACAAATGCCCATATTGTGGATCAAAACTGACACTACAGACTAGTTCTGGAAAAGTTATTTAAAGCAAATAATAACGATATGTTACAAAATCCAAGAATTTCATGCGCATTTTTTTCTTATACGGGGAAAGGCGCGCGGCGCTGTGCTGCTTTCTCCAATAAAAACATCGCTTATATCTGTTATTCTCCTGAAAAATCCATGTACTGGGCGGCCGTATTTTTCAGACAGTGAAAACTGTAAGAAACGGCTGCCCGGCTCCTGTCCGCCGTACGCCCTCCTTTTTCAATGTCAGACCTTCTCCGTTGACCGTAGATACGTTCCCTTCATGCTTTTTTCATAGCTTTCTCCCAAAAACATGTTATACCTTGTGGCAAGCTTTGAAAATCGACGCGCGGGAGCACGCCATGAATGGACTCTTCTGGTTTCTTATCGTGGGTCTGATCGCTGGTTGGTTGGCGGGCCTTCTGGTGAAGGGAGGCGGATTTGGCGTCCTCGGGGACATCCTTATCGGGGTGTCCGGCGCGGTGATCGGCGGATTGCTTTTCGGCGGCATCGGCACGCGAGGCCTTCTGGGGTCGGTGTTTGTGGCGACGGTTGGCGCGGTGCTTCTGATAATTGTTGGACGGCTCATTAAAAGGACTTGAGGTCACTTATTGTATCAATCCTCTAACTGTACGAGGTTGCTATGAGAATGCGCTCTTTTATAACTGTTTTCTTGCTGACAGGAATGCTTTGTACCGGCACGCATCTGAGTTTCGCGCAAAAAACGGCAGAACATCCCACAGCGGATCTCGATGGGAAAGTGTGGTTGGGTTCAACGGAACAGGAAAAAAGATCTTTTCTATTTGGAGCCGGGAGCGCCCTTGTCCTCGAATACTATGTCAGGGAGAAACATTCGGAAGAACCCTCAAAATTTGTCAAGGGTTGGGTCACCGGATTAAAAGATATGACCTGGACAGATATGGCGAATAGAATTGACACATACTACAAAAACAATCCGGACAAGACCAATAGACATGTTTTTGACGTCATTTGGCACGAAATTATCGAACCAAAATTACAAAATTAAGGAGTCGTTATGCAAAAAATCTTTCTTTCCCTGTTGATCGTCATGGTCCTTGGTTTTGCAGCCTGCACAAACATGTCCCGGACGCAGCAGGGCGCGTTGTCTGGCGCAGCCCTTGGAGCCGGCGCGGGGCTTGGCATCAGCGCCCTGGCAGGCGGCAGTCTCGGGGTTGGGGCTCTGGTTGGCGGCGCACTGGGTGGGGTTGCCGGAGGTCTCTACGGCAATCAGCAGGAAAAACAGTATCGGCACTATTAACCGGGCGTTTGCCTGTGTTCGGTACGCCGATGCTCCCGGATGAAACGGGGTGTATGGATTGGGGGCTCCTGTGGGAGCCCCTTCGCGTGCCAGGCATGGTCCGGTGTCAGTCTCGCCCGCGCATCGCCCGGCGGCAAAAGCGTGCCCCGCCGCCGGAAAAGTTCCCCTAGCGGAGCGCGGCGGACCAGCGTTCCCGTAAGCTGGCCTCGTCGAGGTCCCAAAGCTGGCGATGGGTCGCGACCAGCGCGGCAGAATCCTCCAGCAGCGCCATCTTTTCGGCGCGCGTCAGTCCCCGGGGCCCCAGGGCCAGGGCTTTGTCCACAAGGCTTTGCCGCGCCGTCGCGTCTCCCCTGGCCGCCCGGGCGGGATGGCTTATCAGGCCGAGTCGTCGGGCGCAGGCCGCCGGATCGACCACGGTCAGGGCTACGCCGTCTTCCCTGGGAATGGCAAACGGCCGTGGCGCGTGCGCGTTCCTTTCGTGAAAAGCAGCCATCTCCACCAGTTCCTGCGGCGGGTCCGTTTCCTCAGGGATGAGCAGTAACCCGAGTTTTTTGAGCCATCGGCCGACACCCGGCTGACTCGTCGCCACCGACAAGGGGATCGAAAACAGCAGCGGTCCGAAAATGGGGCAGACCCACCAGAAAAATTCCCGGTTCAAAAGGTAGAGCGCCCCGGCCCAGAGGGCGGCCAAAAGCGTCCCCCCCAGGTGGAACCGGAAGGCTTCGGACCAGGCGGTTGAACGGTCGTCGCGCACCTGCCGGCCCCAGCTGGTCTCCCGCCCAAGCAACGTGATAAAGACGAACTTGCTGTGAAAGAGCATCCGTATGGGGGCCAGCAGCGACGAGGTGAAGACTTCAATGCCCATGCTGACGAGCAGTCGCCAAAATCCGCCAAAGAGCTTCACGCGGCCTTTGACGAGCACCAGGGCCGCCGCAAAGAATTTGGGCAAAAAGAGCAGCACGCCGGTCGTGGCCAGAAGACTCAGGGCCCACCAGGGTTCCCAGACCGGCCAGGCGGGAAACAGCGTCCGGGTCGGCGGAAAATAGGTGGGGGGTGTGAGGGATTCAATGATCGCCTCGACGGTGGAGACGGCCAGAAACAGGAACCACAACAGCGCCGAGCCATAGGCCATGACGCCATTTAAAAACAAGGCCCGGTGGGCCGGGATAAAGCCCCGGGTGAAAATCAGCCGCAGGTGCTGCATGTTGCCCTTGCACCAGCGCCGGTCCCGGGCCAGTTCGGCCAGCAGAT
>Ga0183100_1000310_pt1 | contig 49467 bp, 51 predicted proteins | sample Biomet2_FD_127789 | JGI IMG/M metagenome (GOLD analysis project Ga0183100, IMG submission 127789) | Microbial communities from bioreactor (seeded with anoxic lake sediment) at LBNL, California, USA - Biofuel metagenome 2 | ecosystem: Engineered > Bioreactor > Anaerobic > Unclassified ... | reverse complement strand
GTGGTCGCCGGGCTGTGAGCCCCAGCCGCTCTCCAGGGCCGGGGCGTTGCCCTCGAAGACGATCGAGGCCAGGCCGAAGTCGTAGCCGAACGAGCTGTGGTCTATCGACCTGACGCTGGCGGGGATGATGACCGAGGAGAGGGAGTAACAGTGCTCGAAGGTGCCATCGTAGATCTCGGTGACGTTGCTGCCGATCGTGACCGACGATAACCTGAAACAGAGAGCGAATGCGCTGTCGCCGAGGGAGGTGACGCCGTCGCCCACGGTCGCCGAGGTCAGCGACGTGCACATGTCGAACGCGGCCCCGCTGACCTGCGTCACGCTGTCCGGTATGACCACCGAGGTGAGCGCGGAGTTGCTGAACGCCCTGTTGCCGATGTAGGTCACGGTGTCCGGGATCACGACCGAGGTGATGGCGCTGCCGGTGAACGCGTAGTCCCCGATGGAGGTGACCGGGAGGCCCTCGATGGCGTCCGGTATGACGACCTCCCCTCCCGGGCCGGTGTACCCGGTGATCTGTACCACACGCTCGTCGCCCCACCAGTCCACGTAGTCGACCGTGTACTCGAAGTCGCCGGCCACACTGGCAGACGCGTCGCCGGTCGAGGCACCGCCCAGAACAACAGCGGTCGTTGACATCATCATGAGAGCTAGCAGAACGGTAGTTGTTTTTTCACGCATTAAATCGCCAGTCGTTGGGTTTACTGGCGAGACGATAGGACATGTGGATATTTATTTTAATCACACCACTTTGGAGGATGACGGCCCAACCACGGCGCATTGGCCAGATGGGGGGCGGACCGCCCTCTTGATGAGCCAATCTCGAGACATTCCCGCCCTCAGGACCGGTCGCCCTCGATCCCCAGTCTCGCCAGCAGGTCCGGCCGGTGGGCCAGCTCGCCCCTCATCCTATCGGTGATCCACTGGACCCTTGCTCCTAAGTCCACTCTATCCCAGTCGATCGACCCGAGCGGCGGCCGGGGGTCGTACTCCAGCCCCACCTGGATCATTCTCGCTGCCTCGCTCCCGGCCAGCACCGCGGCGAGCTGGAGGGCCATGTCGATGCCCGCGGAAACGCCGGCCGAAGTGATGTACCTGCCGTCCTGGACCCATCTCTTCCGGACGTACCTCGCTCCCAGCCGCTCCAGGAACGGGGCGTAGCTCCAGTGGGTGGTGGCTTCCCTGCCGTCGAGAAGGCCGGCCGAGGCCAGGATGAGGGAGCCGGTGCATACTGAGCCGACCACGGCGGCCGTCCGGTCGACCTTAACGAGGTATGCCAGCAACCGCTCGTCCCCCATTGACTTGATGGCCCCTCCGCTGCCTCCCGGGACGATGACGGCGTAGGGATCGGGGACCTCCTCGTAGCTCAAAGCGCCAGTCACTCGAAGGGGCAGGCTGGTGTCCACCGGTCCTTCCGTGCCTACGACCACCGTCCGGTACGGGGGCGGCAGCTTGCTCAGGACCTCCAGCGGGCCGACCAGGTCCAGCAGCGTCACCCCGGGATACAGGACGAAGGCGATCGTTCTTACTGAAGCGGTCGGCGTCATGCGTTCCTCCGGGCCTACGGACCTGTGGCCTTTTCCGCCCTCAGGCCCGTCAGGAACTCCCGGCACTCGTCCATGGTCCGCATGCCGATGGGGCTCTGCAGGACGTTCATGTCCACGTGGACCTCCGGCATGATTCGAACTTTAACATCCATCCCCAGGAGCGCCCCGAACGCCTCGTGGTAGCGGTACACCATGTTCGAGTACAGCTCGGCGCCGTTCTTCCTCCGGCAGGGGAAGAGAGCGAACGCCCGCTTCCCCGGCGCCAGCCTGGTGACCACGCCCTGCGGCCCGTTGCCCGGGGCGAGCAGCGCGTAGATGCGGTCGAGGAAGCACTTGGTGATGCCGGTCTCCGCCCCCACGTAGATAGGCGAGCCGATGACGATGGCGTCCGCCTCCCGGATCTCGCGGTAGAGTGCGGTCATGTCATCGTCCAGCGCGCAGGCGTCGCTCTTCTTGCATCTCATGCACCCGATGCAATCGCGGACGTCCATGTCGATCAGGTCGTGATAGAGCACCATGTCGTTCGGTGCATGGAACGACCGTCCGATCTCCTTCAGCAGCTTGGCGGTGTTACCGGTCTTCCGCGGGCTGCCGTTGACCAGCAGAACCTTCATTCGATCCCCCTTCCCTGAACGCCGTACCCTCTTAACTTGGTTACCTGTCGTACGCTCGTGAAAATCAGTTTATCTTTCTTCGCCGATACCGGGCGGGGGAGACATGAATCGAAAGGTCATGGGCACCTACGCCTCGCTCTCGGTCATCCTGTTGACGATAGCCATACTGTCGCTGCTGGTGTTCTCCATCAGCCAGCAGCAGAGGGGCGATTTTATTCTCATTTGCATCCTGGTCCTCGCCGCCCTGTGGGTCGTCGCCGCCGTGCTGGCGATATTCTTTTCGAGGACTGGTGGAACGATCGACGGGACCAGCGGTGAATGGGAGATCGCCACCTTCATCTCCCCTCCCATCGCCGCTCTCCTTCAGAGGATAGGCAAGCGGCAGAGGAAGTGACGCCCCGTCCGAACGATAGCCACTGAGATCAGCGCCTGATGAAGGACCTCCGAACGACGAAGTTGTCCTTTCCCCGGTCCTTTTTATATGCGATAGGGTGCAATCATAACGTCAGCTCACTGAGGTTGGCACTATGAAACTTGCATTGCTCGTGATCGGAGCGATCCTGGTGGTCATCGCCTCGGCCATACTGATCGCCAACATCGGCTACTCGTACACGCTGGTCAACGCCTGGCTCCTCTGGGCCCTCATCGGCACGATCTACGGGATAGGGGCCGTCCTGGTGTTTTACGCTCTCATGGCGCCGTCCGCGCCGAAGACAGCGGCCAAGTAAGCCCAGAAGAGACGATGCGTTGTCCTTTTCATCGTGTTACCGACGGTGCTCAAAAGTGCTTTCACGGCAGGCGGAGCGGGGATTGAACCGACACTTATCGCGAGCAGATGCGAGCCCGAGCTCCGGCGATTCTGCCAATTATTGAGCTTTCGGCACTGGGCCGTGGAGAAACGTTTTGATACGTATGCAGCCCACGTTCACGACGGTGACCAACATGACCCACGCCAGAATTGCGGATGTGAAGTTCAAGCCAGGCATGAGAGAGCAGGGATTGAACATCATCGCCGATATCGGAAAGGACACGAGAGAGGGTTTCGGAGGGATGCTCATCCTCCTGCCCACGAATGACGAGGACATGGCCACGTACGTGACACTGTGGGACTCCGAGGAGGCCATGAACAGTTCGTGGGCGAAGATCAGCCCGAGGGCCACCGAGGCCCTGAAGGGACTTCTGGCCGAACCGGTGCTGATGAGGAGCACCAAGGTCCGCGAGGCCCAGAAGATAGCGATCCCCGTCTAGGCCCGGTCCCGAGCTCCTTCGCGTCCCTCGGCGGGCGCGGCCGCCTCCGTGCCGACGATCTTCTTCAGCGCCACGCATAGCAGGAAGAGCCCGATGCTGAGCAGGACGATGGCGCCTCCGGTGGCGATGTCGTAGAGGAACGACACGACCAGTCCTAAGAGCACGGCGATCACACCCACCGTGATGCTGATGGCCACCGTCCCGCGGAAGGACCGCGAGAGCTGCATGGCCGACGAGGCGGGGATGATCAGCAGCGCGGATATCAGCAGCGAGCCGACGATCTTGATGGACACCACCACGGTCAGGGCGAGCATGACGTTGAAGGCTAGGTCGATCAGCCCGGTCGGGATGCCGGACAGCCTGGCCCCTTGCTCGTCGAAGGTCATGTACATCAGCTCCTTGTACAGCACGAGGACGAAGATGAGCACCGCCGCCGACAGCACCACTATGAGATCGAGATCGCTGGACGAGATCGTCAGGATGGAGCCGAAGAGATAGGAGAAGAGGTCCACGCTGAACCCCCCGGCCATGCTGGCCAGCACCGCGCCGAGACCGAGCCCGAAGGAGATCATGATCCCGATGGCCATCTCCGAGTACACGATCTTCTTGCGCTGCATGTAGGAGATCGCCAGGATGCCGAGCAGGGACAGCACCAGGGCGGTGTCCAGCGGGTAGATGGAAAGGAAGAGGCCGAGGGCGATGCCTCCGAACGACAGATGAGCGACGCCCTCCCCGATCAGCGCGGCCCGCCGGAGCACGATGAAGACGCCCAGCACCGAGCACAGCACCGCGGCGCACAACCCCCCGACGAAGGCCCGCTGGAAGAAGGCGTAGTCGAACATCGAAAGTAGGTCCAGCATGATATCACCCGTTGCGGATCAGGCAGTTGTCGCGCTCGTTGTGGAACACGAAAGTGAAGTGCTCCCCGTACGCCTCGCGCAGCGCCGTGGTGGGGTCCATCCCCGGAACGATCTCCGTCAGCTCGAGCCGGCGATTGACGACCGCCAGCTTGTTGGCCTGGCACATCACCCCAGAGAGGTCATGGGACACCGTGACGATGGTGACCCCGGTCTCCGCGCTCAGCTTCTTCAGCAGGCTCACGAAGCGGTCCTGAATAGAGACGTCCAGCCCGCTGGTCGCTTCATCTAGCACCAGCAGTTCGGGCCGCTTGACCAGGGCCTTGGCGATGAAGATGCGCTGCTTCTGCCCCCCCGATAGCTCGCTGATCTTCCGCCCCCGGATGCCTGTGATGCCCACCAGTTCCATGGCCTCGTCCGCCGCCCTGCGGTCCTCGGCCCTCAGCGGGCGGCCCAGCCGACCTCGGGAGACGCATCCCAGGCGCACGATCTCCTCGACCGTGGCCGGGAACAGGAGATCGAACTGGATGGCGTGCTGCGCCACGTACCCGATCCGCTGGAAATCCTTGAACTTCGAGAGCTCGATGCCGAACAGCCGGATCTCGCCGGAAGCGATCTTGACGTTGCCCAGGAGGGCGTTCAGCAGAGTGGTCTTGCCGCCCCCGTTCGGTCCCACGATGCCGAGGAAGTCCCCTTTCATCACCTCCAGGGACACGCGGTCCAGCACCGGGACGCCGTTGTACTTGACGACGACGTCCCTCGCTTCTATGATCTTTTCCGTCATCTCCGCCGCCCCCCGATGCACGATCCGTATTCGATGTTCGTTACCGAGGTCAGAGAGATCATGAGGTGACCTCCAGCCCGATCTTCAGCGCCTCCAGGTTGGCGTACATGATCTGGAAGTAGTCCATGTTGGCGTGGACGCCGGAGCGGCCGTGAACGCCGTCCAGCACCAGCACTTGAGCCCCGGTCTCCGAGGCGATGGTCTCCATCACCGCGTCGCTGTAGATCGGTTCGGAGTACACGTAATGCAGGCCGAGCGCCTTGACCTGGTCCACGAGGTTGGCCATGTCCTGGACGCTGGGCTGCGAGTCCGCGGAGATGCCGGTGGCACCGTAGGCCTTGAACCCGTAGCGCGCGGCCAGGTAGTTGAAGCCCTCGTGCGTGGTGATGATGGCGCTCTTGGTGCGGTTGGCTAGGCCGTTGGCGTAATCCTGGTTCAGCTTGTCCAGCCGCTCGGTGAGGTTGGCGGCGTTGGACCGGTACTCCGCGGCGTGCTGGGGATCGGCCTTGATGAACCCGGTGAGGATGTTCTGCACCTGGACCTCGGCGTTCAGGGGATCGAGCCAGAAGTGCGGATCGTTGAGGCCATGGTGATGCTCCTCCGTCCCCTCGCTCTCTTCCGTTCCAGAGACCATGACCAGACCAGTGTTAGCCGAGCTGTTGGAGATGAGGTGCACGGTGTACTCCTCCCCGCCCTCGAGCTCCACGAACTTGGAGCCGTTGAACATGGGGTACGAGGACACCGCGCCGTTGCTCATCTCGTAGCTGACCTCGGTGCCGTTGGCCGAGGAGATGGTAAAGTCCACAGGATTAGTCACGAAGAACCTCACGTCCCCGCCGTCCGCGGAGACGACCTTGAGGTACCCACCGTGGCCGTCCGCGGTGGGGACGAGGTCGACGTTCAGGTAGCCGGAGGCGTTGACCACCGGCGCCGAGGAGGCGTCGGCGGCAGCGGACACCGTGCCGTTGGCCCCGGCGTCAAGGGCCGCGGCCGCCGCGTCGTACACCTCGCGGACCTCGTCGGACATCAGCAGGCTGACGTTCGTGCTGGTGTCGACGACCGTGAGGTCCGAAGTGCTGGCAGCGCCGAGCACGGTGCTGATCCATGGCTCGAACCCCGCGCCGTTGTACACCAGGACCTTGGCCTGGTCCACCTTCACCATGTCCGAGGCGGTCGGCTCCCAGGAGTGCGGGTCGGCGTTATCGGGTATCAGCATCGACGCCTCCACCAGGTCCCCGCCGATCTGAGAAGAGAAGTAATAGAGAGGGTAGAAGGTCGCCACCACCTGCAGCTTGTCGGAGCTGGGGGTCTTCGCCGTGGACAACAGAACGGCCGAGCCGGCCACCACGATGACCGCGACCAGGGCTACCGCGATCGCCATCCTTGCTTTCTTGCCGAGGTTCATATGAATTTCACTGAAATTGTGATAAGATAATAACAAATATAGAGCTAACTATTAACTTGCTAGCATCATTTTATAAATATGCTATTAACGATGCCCCCCCATGCGCAACATGACGGTCATCAGCGTCTCTCTCACCGACAAGAACATCGAGGACCTTGACCGGCTGCAGGAGGTCCTTGGCCTGGCCGGGAGGAGCGAGGCCATACGGGTGTGCCTCCGCTCGGCCGAGGACGAGCTGAGGGAGAGAGAGAAGCTGGAGGGGGAGGTCGAAGGGATCATGATCACCGTGCACAAGAGCGACGAGGGGCACGGGCTGGACGAGATGCGGCACAAGTTCCAGAGCAATATCAAGACCCAGGTCCACTCCCACCTGAAGAACGGCCGGTGCCTGGACATCTTCCTGGTGGACGGGCCGGCGGACGAGGTGAAGAACCTGCTGGCCGCCTTCCAGAAGGACGAGTCGCTGGAGTACATCAAGTTCGTGCGGTCCTGAGGACCAAAGGTTCAACGCCTGGCGAGCTTGATGCATACCATACGACGCTCACCCAATGGGCCAGATGGGCCGTCCTGCGGGAACGGTCGCTTATCCATTTTGTTAGATTGACCGAAATATATATTTATAATCAATAATTATAATCGAGACCGGGTGACTTCCTCACGCTCGAGCTCTCTCTCCTGACAGGGCTGCTGACCGCCACATCGCTCATCGGCGTGGCCCTCTTCCTGTACAGCCGCCGCTACGAGGGGCTCCCGGAGACGAAGTACTTCCAGCTCCTCGTTCTGATGACCACAGCGTGGTCCGCCCTGCAGGCCATCGACGTCTCCGTGACCGAGCTGGGGATCAATGTCCTGTTGACCGAGCTGAAGTTCGTCTTCACCCCGTACATATGCGTGGGGGCATTGGGTCTGGTCGTCGGCATGAGCGGGCACGACGATTGGCTCGACCGCAGGAGGCTTATCGCTATATCCATCGTGCCGGCGGTGACCACAGCGTTGGCCCTGACCGCGCAGTGGCACACGCTGTTCCTGTACGATTTCTCAATCCTTGGGGAGAGCCCCGTCGCCCTCCAGTCGTCCGCGGGCCTGTGGTACTGGGTCTACCTGATCTATTCGTACGCGCTGCTCGTCACCGCCCTCACCCTGCTGATCGGCTCTTCCAGCGGCTCCAGTTCCCTGTACCGGGAGCAGGCGATGGTCATGGCGGTCTCCTTCGTCCCTCCCATCGCCTTCGACATCGTGCAGAACATCTTCGGGGTGTTCAGGGAGCTCGACCTGGCCCCCATGACCTTCACCTTCAGCGGCATCATCATCTTCTGGGGACTGTTCCGCTACCGCATCCTGGACGTGTGCCCGGTGGCGCGCGGCGAGGTCGTGGAGAACATGACCGACGCCGTGCTCATCGTCGACGGCGAGGAGCGGCTGATCGACCTCAACCGGGCTGCGAGACCGCTGCTACCAGCCAGGGCAGAGAAGGTCATTGGCACCCCAATCTCCGAGGCCCTCCCATTTGGCATGGACATCGCCGCCCTGCTCCGCTCCGGCGTGGCCACGGGGGAGGTGGAGGTCGGCACCGGCGCCGGGCGGCACACGCTGGACATATCGGTCATGCCGCTCAGGGCTAGGGGAGAGATACGAGCCCACATGGCCCTGGTGCGAGACGTCACCGACCGTAAGCGGGCCGAGGAGGCCCTGCGGGCCGCCAACGAGCGGCTCGGCATACTGTCGTCAATGACCCGCCACGACGTCCTCAACCGCCTGGCGGTCATCGACGGCTACCTCGCCCTGGCCCTGAAGGAGAACGACCCAGAGAAGGTCAGGTCATACCTGGAGCGGACGGAGCGGTCGTCGGAGGCGGCGCGGTCGCTCATCGAGTTCACCGGGGACTACGAGAGCCTCGGCATCAAGGCGCCAGCCTGGCTTAGGGTTGACGACCTCTTCGCCCGGGCGGTGGGGCAGTTCCAGCTCGACCGCATCGAGGTGTCCTCGAGCACCGCAGGGCTGAGCGTCTACGCCGACGCCATGCTGGAGAAGGTGTTCTACAACCTCATCGACAACACCCTGCGCCACGGCGGGAAGGTATCGAGGATCTCGCTGGAGTACGAGGAGCATCCCGACCGCCTCGCGCTCATCTACCGGGACGACGGGATTGGCGTCGCGGGGAAGGAAAAACCCCTCATCTTCCTGAGGAGCTTCGGGGCCAACAACGGATTGGGGCTGTTCCTGGTGCGCGAGGTCCTGGCCATCACCAGCATCGAGATGGTCGAGAACGGTGAGGAGGGCAGGGGGGCGAGGTTCGAGATGCTCGTCCCCGCCGGTGGGTTCAGGATCGAGCCGCAGGCCGACCACGAACCAGTCACTGTGGGGAAGGATGCGGAGACCGCGCACTCAACGTATTGAGCCGGACCTCTCTTTCATCCGGCCCCACCACTCGCTCAGGATCTCCTCCAGGTCGGGCCGCCCGATCTCCGCGATCTCGTACCGGGCGCGGACGATGGGCTTGTTGACCTTTAGAACGCGGCGCAGGTCGATGGGCGTGCCGGCCACGACCACGTCGCAGGTGGCGTTGTTGATCGTCTCCTCCAGCTCCCGGACCTGCTCGGGGGAGTAGCCCATGGCCGGGAGCACTTGGGTGAGGTGCGGGAACCTCGCCAGCGTCTCCTTGATCGAGCCGACCGCGCTCGGGCGGGGGTCGCACACCACCGCCCCGTTGTCCTCCGCGGCGATGAGCCCGGCCCCGAAGGCCATGCCTCCGTGCGTCACCGTGGGGCCGTCCTCCACCACCAGCGCATGCTTCCCCCGCACCAGCTCCGGCTGGTCCACGGTGATAGGGGAAGCAGCCTCGATGATCGTCGCCTTGGGGTTCAGATGCTTGCAGTTCTCCTTCACCCGGAGGATGTTCTCCCGGTCGGCGGTCTGCACCTTGTTGATGACGATGACATCAGCGGTGCGTACGTTCACCTCGCCTGGATAGTACGACGACTCGTGACCAGGACGATGAGGGTCGGCGATCACGAACCGCAGGTCGCTATGATAGAACGGAGTGTCGTTGTTCCCGCCGTCCCAGACGATGACGTCGGCCTCCTTCTCCGCCTCCCGGAGGATCACCTCGTAGTCGACGCCGGCGTACACCACGATGCCATTGTCGATCAGGGGCTCGTACTCCTCCCGCTCCTCGATGGTCGTCTCGTAGCGGTCCAGGTCCTCGTACGACGCGTAGCGCTGAGAGATCTGCTGGCACAGGTCCCCGTAGGGCATGGGATGGCGCACGGCCACAACCTTCAGACCCTTGCCGCGCAGGATGCGGCAGATCTTCCTGGTGGTCGGAGATTTGCCCGAGCCGGTGCGGACGGCGCACACGCTGACCACCGGGACGCTGGCCTGGAGCACGATCTTGGGGTTGCCCATGAGCCGGAAGTCCGCCTGGCTGGCGAGCACCACTGACACCTTGTGCATCACCTCATCGTAGGGCAGGTCGGAGTATGCCAGCACCACCTGCTCCACGCCGTGCTCGCGGATCAGCTCCGGGAGTTCGTCCTCGGCCACGATGGGTATGCCCCCGGGGTACAGCTCTCCGGCCAGCTTTTTCGGGTACCTTCGCCCCTCGATGTCCGGGATCTGGGCCGCGGTGAAGGCCACGACCTTGTACCCCTCGTTGCCGCGGAAGAAGGTGTTGAAGTTGTGGAAGTCCCGCCCCGCCGCGCCCATGATGATGACCTTTACCGCCATGCTCTCCCTCGACGGTGGTTTGGAGTAGCCGATAGATATGAACTATGCTTCGGTTAAGTGATATTTTGATGGGGCTTGTCAGAGAGTATAGCATATTGGATAGCTGAAAATATGATGAGAATTGGATGTTTCACCATATGTCTATTCTCTACAGCTGTCGTGGTTGATAGCCTAATTGTATCAACATCGCAGAAGTGGGCCTGGTTGCATCAATTAATGCGTTAATGCTTCTGACTTTCAACCTCAAGCACGGAAGAGACTTCAGCGACGAGCTAACGAAAGCGAAGAAGGTAGCAGAGTTTGCCATTAAGACCCATAGTTTGACCACTAAGGACGTAAGGGAAATAGGTCTGAAATCGGCGATAGCTTGCCAAGTCCTCAGGAAATACAGTAGGAATAAAGTAGTTAAGTCCATTAACAAAGTTCAGCTGACTGTGCCAGGTCAGGCCATAAGGCATGATCGAGAGAATAGGGAGCTGTACATCCCCTGTTTAAAACTCCATCTTGATAGTAGATACCTGCCGTCCTTCGAGAAGGTCAACCAAATCGAGCTGGACCATGAGTACGCTCATATATGCGTGACAATAAATGAGGCACCTCTAAGGCAGGTTGAGAAGTGGATTGGAGTTGATGTGAACTCTACAGGCCATCTAGCTGTTATCGGAAACCCATCGAGCGGAAAGGTCCAGAAATTCGGAAAAGAGATGTCGCATCTTCATATAAAATATTCAAAAATGCGGAGGCACCTATACATTCATGGGCATCCAAAGGTGGCCAAACATAAGTTACGCGACAAGGAGAGCAAGAAAGTAAAAGACATCAACCATAAGATTTCCCGAGCTATCGTTGATGAAGCCGTTCAGCAGTGTTGTGGCATAAAGATGGAAAAGCTGAGCGGAATCCGAGGGATAGATCACATATCTAAGCCTTCCAGGAAGCTGTTGCACAGTTGGTCTTTCTATCAGCTGCAGACGATGATAGAGTACAAGGCCAAGCTGCTCGGCATTCCGGTATCCTATGTCGACCCCGTTTATACAAGCCAGCAGTGCTCACGCTGCGGTCGACTAGGCACCAGGAACGGCAAGGACTTTTCGTGCCCTCATTGCGGGCACGTTGACCACGCCGACGCCAACGCGTCGTTCAACATCGCGTTGCGTCCCTCGTTCGAGGAAAGCGATGGTCGATTGCATGCAGACAGAGATGTATGCAAGGGCCGCATTGATACGCCCCAGGAGGCTCCATCTTGACGAGGATGACCTCGGAATCCATTGAACGCATATCATTGGAGTGTCGAGACAGCGTGAACGGCAACACCAATCAGGTGGCCCAGGCCATGGCCGAGGAGCTCACCGCGGAGGGGCACGAGGCCGAGCTCGTCTTCCTCAAGGACGGCGCGGAGAGCCCGACCGGCGACGTGCTGTTCATCGGCTCGCCGACCAGGGGGATGAAGATGACCAAGGGCGCGGCGAAGTTCTTGGAGTCGCTGAACGTGGAGTACTGGAGATCGAGGCCGGTGTACGTGTTCGACACCGTCGGCCCCCTGTCCAAGGACGACGGTAAGCGCAAGCAGCAGCTGGATATGTTAGGAAAAGGCGGGAAGAACGCCGCCGAGAGTATGCGGGACATCGCCACCCAGCGCGGCCTGAGCGTGAGACCGGGAGCGCTCCACTTCGCCGTCACCGGCATGTGGGGGCCACTGGCCCCGGATGCCCTGGTCCTCGCCAAGGAAGCTACGAAAAGGGCACTGGCGGAGATGGAAAGGTAAAAGGATGACAGCAATCATCATTTAGGTACTTCGCTATGGAGTTGCATGAGCTACCGCGTGCCATCGGCGGAAGTTTTGGCGGTAGCCACCGCCGACGTGCTGCGGGAGCACGGGACCATAGGGTCGCAGAAGCTGCTCGGCCGCTTCGTCCTCGACAAGCTCCATTGCCTCGACCGGAACTACACGGTCACCGAGGAAAGGGTGCGCATGCTTGCCATCCAGTCCGGCCTCGCCTCCGTGGAGGTGGAGACCAGGGACACCGGGGTCAAGGTCAAGGGCGGCCGGTGCCCGGTGTGCAACTCCCGCATGCGCAAGATCAGGAACAGCACCATCTACGGCGGTTCGGTCATTCTCGGCTACCGGTGCACCTCCTGCGCCTACAAGATGGGGACCACCAAGCGGGTCGCCGTGAAGTACACCTTCCACGACGCGCTCCCCCGCGTCCCCTGCCGCAAGGCGCGCAACAAATCGGCGCAGAGGACCCTGTGAGCCAGAGGTTCCTTTATTACCGCTCCTAACCATCCGTCGCTTATGTGTGAGTCGACGGTGTTCTTGGAGGATGGAGGTACGGTGAGGGAGGTCATGAAGGACGTCACCAGGATCGTGGCCAAGGGGGACGAAGCGGTGTGCATGAACATCGTCGGCGAGCAGCTGTCCCTGCCGCATGTGGCCTTCAAGGAAGCGAACTTGCTCAGCCACAGCATAGTTTTCGCCAGAATTATCTAGATAGTCATCTGGTCCGGGTGTTTGCCCAGGTTCATGAATCCCAGGGGCGTGCCTCAGTGCCGTTCCGCATCCCTTCTTCTTCCCAAGGGGCCTAAGGACCGCCTCCGATGATCTGACCGGCCCCTGCATCGAACGGGAGCGGACCACGGCGAACAGCCCGATCCCGGCCACGGTCATCGGCTTCCGGCATCCCTCAGCCAAGACCGCTGATCGGTGCATCCTCCAACCCGATGAGAGGGATCCCCTGAGCATGCTAGTGGCTGAGGGGTCGAGATCCATCGATTCAGTAACACTAATTTAAATATCGTGCTACTCATCGGCCCTCGAATGAACGAGAGGATCAGGGACCATTGGGATGGTGACTCTGCCAGCTACAACAAGTTCGTAAGAAAAGGGTTCTCCGTGATGAGGGAGAGGAGAGCATGGCAGGGCCTTTTCACCAAGGTCATAGGAACCAGGAGCCTTAACGTCCTTGATGTGGGCTGTGGCCCAGGCATAGTCTCGATGCAGCTGTCGGACATGGGGCATCATGTCACGTCCCTGGACTTCTCCCTGAAGATGCTGGAGGCCGCGGAAAAGAACGCCGCGTACAATGGGCTGAGCATCGATTTCCACCTCGGCGATGCTGAGAACCTGCCCTTCCAGGACGACACGTTCGATGCGCTGGTCAGCGATTACGTCCTGTGGACATTGCCTCATCCGGAGAAGGCGCTGAGCGAGTGGTACCGCGTCGTCAAACCGGGGAGCAAGGTCGTCTACGTAGATGGGGACTGGTGGTCCGACCCGCGGAGCACGTGGATCAACACCCGGCTCTCCAACCTAGGGGTCTTTCTAGACTCGCCCTCCAAGTACCTGCGGTCGAAGAGGAAGGGCGAGGGACCGAACGAGGACCTGAGGGGGCTCTGGTCGGCGAACGCCAGCCGCCCCGCGGCCGATGTGGAGATGATGCGGAAGGCCGGCTTCGGGAACGTCCAGGTCATCCACGATATCCAAGAACGGGTCCTTCATGGTGTGAGATACCTCGCTTACGGCAGTACCAACGACCACTTCATGGTCACCGGCGTGAAGCCACACCGCGATGGGGCCGCTTCGTCCTAGAACCCGTGGTGTGCGCTACGACCGGGATGACCAAGGATGCCAGGGTGATGCTGGGGGACCCCAGGAAGGCCCTGCTCGTCATGGCCGTCCCCATGCTTGTCTCGTTGGCCATAAGCCAGGTCAACACCTTTGTGGACACCTTCTGGTGCTCGAACCTTGGAACCGAGGCCCTTGCTGCCGTCGGCATCGTATCGTCCCTGTACTTCCTCCTCACGGGGATCGGCAATGGGCTCGGGATGGGGATCTCCGTGGCGATGGCCAGAAGGATCGGGGCCGGGGAGAAGCAGGTGGCCGAGGATATCGCCGCCCAGGGTATCGTCCTGAGCCTCTTGCTCTCCCTGGCGGTCACCCCGATGTTCCTTCTTCTCAGGGACCCCGTGATCTCGCTGATCGGCGGTGGCGTGGCGTTCTCCGAGTCCGTCTCCTATGCCACCCCATTCTTCCTATCGGGTCCCGTGTTCTTTGTACATGGGACCCTCGCGGGACTGCTCAGGGCCGAGGGGGCCGCGAAGAGGTCGATGACGGTGATGCTTCTGAGCGCGGTTTTCAACATGATCCTCGACCCCCTGTTCGCCTTCGCTCTCGGGCTGGGGGTCGGGGGGTTGGCGTGGGCGACCGTTGCCTCCACCCTCATCGCCATCATGCCGGGGGCGTTCTGGTATTTCGTACAGCGCTCGACCTATGTCGAGATCAGGTTCGCCCATTTCAGGATCAGACCCGCCCTCATGGGGGAGTTCCTTCGCATCGGGGTGCCGAAGATCGTCGAGCTCAACATTATGTCCGTCATCAACCTGGCGCTCGTGCACTACCTCGTGGTGTGCGGGGGCTCGACCGGCGTGGTGCTCTATAACACGACCTGGAGGTACGTCAGCCTGTTGATCATTCCCTCCCAGGCCTTCGGGGGCGGCCTCATTCCCATATGCGCCGCCGCGTACGGGGGCGGCAACTTTTCGAAGGTCCGGCAGGGGTACAACCTTGCGCTGATGGTCTCCATGACCATCACCATGGCCGCGGTCATCGTGGTGGCCTCCTTCTCGGACGTCTTCGCCTCCGTGTTCACATCGACCGAGAGCATGGTGGGGCTCAGGGACGACATGTCCCACACCATCCAGCTGTTCTGCGTGTTCATTCCGTTCTACGCATGGATCAATATAGCGTCCTCCCTGCTCCAGGCCCTGTGCCTGGCGGACAGGTCCCTGTACTCGACACTGATAAGGAACATCCTGCTCGTCGCCGTCTTCTGGTACACGTCATCGCTGGACCTGGAGGCCATGTGGTGGGGACTGGTCCTGTGCGAGATCTTCGGGGGGTTCCTGATGGGGGGATGGGCGGAGTACGGGCTGCGAAAAAGGATCGATTCTTTCAGGATGAGCGGCCCTGTTCCCGCGCCGTGATCGAACGGGTAATGCGGCTCTGACATCCAGAATCCGCATTGCTGAACGAGCCATGGATAGATCTGGTTATCCCCTCATCCATCACGGGCCTGGTCTTTTCACATGCGAGAGTATGAAAATTTTTTAATTCGTGTTACTGATACCGTCCTTCATCCGACCTACCTACTACGGTCTGAGGAACACAAGGTGGAAAAATGGAGCAGCTCGAGGCCATAAAGGATTACTGGACGATGAGGGTCGAAGGATATTCCTGCTCGATCGTGGACGATCTGAGGACCGATAGAGCGGACCGGTGGCTGGATACCATTTACGGACATCTCACGGACAGGGGACCGCTTAGGGTGCTGGACATCGGGACCGGACCGGGGTTCTTCCCCATCATCATGGGCCGGGAGGGGCACGAGGTCACGGCCGTCGACTACACCGATGCCATGCTTGATGAGGCGAGGAAGAACTGCGAGGAGTTCGGCGTACACGCAACACTCAGTCGCATGGACGCCCAGGACCTTACCTTTCCCGATGAGTCCTTCGATCTCATCCTCTCGAGGAACCTGGTATGGGACCTGGAGCGACCCCGGCAGGCATACCGCGAATGGCTCAGGGTCCTGCGGCCGGGGGGCAGGATGATCGTGTTCGATGGCAACCACTACCTTCACATGTACGACCCGGACTATGCGGCCGAAGAGAAAAGGGAGGAAAAGGGTGACCACCGCTATCTTCTGGGAGTGGATACCAACATCATTAAGAACATCGCCATGGACCTTCCGTTGAGCAGGGAACGCCGACCTCAGTGGGACGTGAATACCCTGGTGGAGCTGGGGGCGAGGCAGGTCTCGGTGGACATGCGGGGCATGAGCGTCTACCACAAAGAGGTAGGGGGAGAGATGGTCTCGCTGCCCTTCTCGTTCATCGTCATAGCCGAAAAATGACCCTCTTCTCGTTCAGAACACCGACCTCTGGGTGCCCCTCGTCCTCTGCATCTGGACGCACCGCCCCATGATAGCGGAGCGTGCCGCCCCATTATCGTTTTCACCACTGACGATATAATTTAATAAGATGTATGCATACGATTTTCAAATTCGTGTTATTGTGAGGGCAACAGTCCAGAGGTCGTCCGCATGGAGTCCATCGAAAACGCTCGATTGAATGGAAAATCCGCTCTTCAGATCGCTTATAGAAAGAGTGTAGTGAAGAAGCTCGTCTTCATGGCATTCTGTGTGGCCGTTGTCATCATCGTGGGGGGATATTCGGCCACCATTGGCTCGTACTACATCTCGGTCGAGGACGTCTATGCGATCCTATGGAAGCAATTGACCGGCTGGGGGGTGGTCGATCCCCAGGCCGCATACATAGTGGTCCAGTTGCGCCTTCCGAGGATCGCCGGGGCCATCGTGTGCGGTTTCGGCCTGGCGGCCTGCGGCGCAGCCATGCAGAGCATGATGAAGAACCCGCTGGCCGACCCCTACACCATGGGCATATCCTCCGGGGCCGGGCTCGGTGCGGCGATCGCCATCATCCTGGGGTTCGAGCTGTTCGCCGGCGCGGGCATCGTGGCCAACGCCTTCGTCTTCGCCATCATCCCGGCGATGGTGGTGCTCGTGATGAGCCAGGTCAGGAAGGCGACGCCCACGATGATGATCCTGTGCGGCATATCCCTGATGTACGTCTTCAGCGCCATCACCTCCCTCCTGATGCTCCTGGCCACCCCGGACGATCTGGCCGCGGTGTATACCTGGACCGTGGGCTCCCTGAGCAAGGTGAGCTGGGACAACCTGCCCACCATGACCACGGTGGTGGTCCTCGGCTCCATCTATCTCCAGTATCTCGCCAACCAGCTCAACATCATGAGCATCGGGGACGAGAGCGCCAAGTCCCTGGGGGTCAACGTGGAGCGCAAGAGGCTGATCTGCCTGATGGTCATCACCCTCATGGCCGCTTCGGTGGTGAGCTTTACCGGCATCATCGGGTTCGTCGGCCTGGTGTGCCCCCACATCGTGCGGATCGTGATGGGGTCGGACAACAAGTTCCTGATCCCGGGCTCGGCCATCTTCGGTTCCGCCATGCTGATCGTGTCCGACATCGTTGCCAGGACCGTCGTCTCGCCCACGATGCTGCCGGTCGGGGTCATCACCGCGTGCATAGGCGGCCCGCTGTTCATGTACCTGATCATGAAGAACCGGAAGGAGGCGTGGTAAGGATGGACCTGAAGGTGGAGGACGTCTCGTTCAGCTACGGCGAGAACGAGGTCCTAAAGGACATCAGCTTCGAGCTGGGCGAGCCCAACCTCACCTGCATCGTCGGCCCGAACGGGGTCGGCAAGACCACGCTGGCGCGCTGCGTCAACCGGCTCCTTCGCCCCCGCAACGGCAGGGTGACCCTTGATGACGTGGACATCAATGACATGACCCTGAGGGAATTAGCGGTCCACATCGGCTATGTGCCGAACTCCTCCCGGGACACCTTCCCCATGAGCGTCATGAACACGATCCTCATGGGCCGCCACCCGAGGGCGGGATGGACCACCTCCGACCACGACCTCGAGGTCGTGGAGGAGACCATGAGGACCATGGGCCTCGAGGAGTATGCCATGCGTGATTTCAACGAACTGAGCGCCGGGCAACACCAGAGGGTGATGATCGCGAGGGGACTGGCCCAGGAGCCTGAGCTTCTCATCCTGGACGAACCGACGTCCAACCTGGACGTCAAGCATCAGATGGAGGTCATGGAGCTCCTTCGCCGGCTGACGCGGGAAAGGGGCATCACCGTCCTGATGGTGTGCCACGACCTGAACATCACCGCCCGCTACGCCGACCGAATCATCATGATGTCGGACGGGAGGATCCATTCCGACGGGACCGCGGCGGAGGTCATGACCGAAGGGAACATAATGGACGTGTACGGCGTCAGGTCCAAACTGATCGAGGTGGAGGGGCGGCCCCACATCATCTTATTGTCCACACTGGACAGCTAGATCTTAAATGGAATGGCAAGAGGGATATGAATGAACAAGAAGGTATTGGCAATAACAATGGTCGCGGTGATCGTCATCGCCGCGCTCGGAGCATGGTTCCTCCTGGGGAATGCCAAGAGCTCACCCAACAACGGAGCCATCCTGGGCAAACACCTCATCGAGAGCGAATACCCCAGCGCATCATCGCGCCTTTGGGTGTACGGGAACGCCAACGAGGATGATCACATCAACAGCGACGATGTGACGTACCTCCAGGGGATCATCGACGGCAAGAACTCCTCGACGACCCTCGCCGACGCGAACTGCGACGGGATCATCGACCATAACGATGTCGACTACCTCAAGAAGATCATCAACGGGGATGACATGGAGGTCTTCTACATCAACAACTACAACAAGATCGCCGCCGTCCATTGGCCGGTCAACAAGATCGCCACCGCGTACTGCAGCGGGGCCCAGGCGGTCGAGGTCGCCAACGCCACGAGCAAGGTGGCCATCGCTGACAACTACATAACGCAGAACTATGTGGCGTTCAACAAGGCCTACGCGTCCCTGCCGAGCTTCGGGGAGCCCGATGACCCGGACTACGAGTCCCTCATCGCCGCGGGCATTGATGTGTACATCATCGGCTACTTCAACAGCGGTGTGGACGACCAGCTGGAGTCCAAGCTGAACCCCCAGGGAATCGACGTCATGTTCCTCACCTGCGCGGACCAGGCTGGTGTGGACCAGCCCAACGAGCACATGGACCGCACCCTGCTGATGATCTCCTACCTCATCCAGGGGGACATGGACCGGGCGTACGCGTACCTGACGTGGCACGATGGGATCATTTCCAAGGTGTCGGCGGCGACCGCGACCCTGGCGGACAGCGACAAGCAGACCTTCCTCATGGCAAGGACCTCGCCCAACGACAAGACGTCCGACATCAGCATCACCGGGAAGAACAACATCAACAACATCCACGCCGAGACCGCAGGTGCGGACAGCATCGGCCAGCGTGACCCTGGCCTCACCAGCATGTACCAGACGGTGTCCGTCGAGTACATCATCGGCCTCGACGCATCGTACTATGTGGACAACACCCACGCAGGGTTCAGGTACGGCGGGAACGAGACCGCGGTGAACCGGCTGCATACATATATGCAGCAGGACCACGACCGGTACAACGGAACAGCATACAGCCCGCACATCCTCGGCATGGCCAGGGAGGCCGGGAACGGGCCGATGTACGTGATAGAGGTGGTGTTCTACCAGGACGTCCTCTACCCCAACCTGGACAACGGCCTCGACGACTACGGGACCCTTTTCCACTACTACCTGAAGCACTTCACCTCTGTGGAAAACCCAGATTCCGTGGACGTATCGGCGTTCTTCCAGGTATACGCCTGAGAGCGCAGGACCAACGCGCGGACCATCGGTCCGCCCCTTTCCCCTAACGGGGCAGGCGGTCCGTTTTTCAGGCGGCCGCTCATTCCTTTATCATACCAGCCTCGGCTCGGTAATACTTTTTTAATATTCGTGTTACTATGCCCTTCCCATTCGTCCCTCTGGCGGACGTTCTTGTGACAAGGGATCGCATATGGACACAAAGCTGTTGGAGCAATTGAGCAGGATGGTGCAGGGGCATGAGATCTGGATGGAAAATCCCTCCACCGACGGCAGGGAGGCCAAGGTCGATCTACGATACGGGCACAACATGGTGTCGGACGGGATACCCCCGGAGCATATGGTCAACCCGGTCGTCTACACCCCCAGTGGTCTGAGGCTCAAACCCTGGGCGACGAAGGAGAAGGACTGCTACACGATGACCTTCGCCGCCCCGATGGGGGGCAATTATACCGTGCTGGTCGCTTCCTCGGCGATCTGGAACAAGAACACCGAGGGGTGGGGCATGGGGCCGAAGTACAAGTTCAAGGACGTCACCTATTCGGGTGCCTTCCACCAGATGGCCAAGAAGATAGTCCATGTTGGCGATGGCAACGGGATCGGCGAGCCCGTGGTCCACGGGATCCTGGAGCTGGTACCCGAGCGCACGTCGCTCAGGGTGGGTGACAAGGCCATGGTCGAGGTGCTCTACGAGGGCAAACCGTTGGCCAACGCGAGCTTCAAGGCCTATTCTAAGAGCAACAGGAAGGAGAACATGCTGGTCACCGACGATAGCGGTAAGGTCTTCATCCCCATTGACCAGGAGGGAGACTGGATGTTCCTGGTCCGGCACCGTGATGAAACAAAGAAAGTGAACGAGGAATTTGATGAGACGGTCTTCGTCACCACCCTGGTCATGGAGACGCGCTGAGCATGATGCGGGTGATCGCGACCGGCAAAGGGGGGGTGGGCAAGACCACCCTCGTCTCCACCCTTTGCATTCTGCTAGCGAGGGACGGCTACAAGGTACTGGTGTTCGACACGGACCCCAGCATGAACCTGGCCATGACCCTGGGGATCCCTTTCTCTGACATCGCCACCCTCGCCGAGGACAAGGTGTCCATAGGGTCCAAGATGGGGCATGAGGACGACATCGATGTCGATGAGATCATCAATGACCATTCTGCGGTGACCGCGGACAACGTTCGAGTGGTCATAATGGGCACCATTCCCTCCGGCGGATCGGGCTGCCTGTGCTCGTCCATCTCCTTGGTGAAGGTGCTGGTCGAGTCGTTCAGGAACAGGCCCTGGGAATATGACTACATCATCGTGGACTCCCAGGCCGGGCCTGAGATACTGGGAAGGGGGCTCGCCACGCGCTTCGACTGCAACCTGGTCGTCACGGAGGCCATGCCCAAGGCGATGGAGGTGACCCGCCAGGTATTCAAGCTGTCCGAGGACCTCGACATACGAAGAACGGTGCTGGTGCTGAACAAGGTCGAGCACGAGGAGGATGTTCAACGGGTTAAGACGGAGCTGAGATCCATGCCTGACCTCATCATGACCATCAGGAACGATGCGTCCGTGAGGGAAGCGGACCGCGAGTCGATACCGCTACTGGACTTCAAACCAAGCCCGGCGGCGGTGGAGGACATGGTCCGGATCAAGAATGAACTGGTGAGCATGGGCTCATAAGGGAACTGGTAACGATGTGCGAATTCACAGTCATACTTGAATCGAGCAAGGGAAGGCGCGTAGTGGCAAAGAACGTGATAAAGGCCAAGACCAAAGAGGGCAAGGTCGTTCTCTTGGACAGCACGGGGGGCGTGACCAGGATAGAGGGTGCCGCGATCCTGACCGTGGACACCCTGATGACCGAGCTCATCCTGGTCGAGGGAGCTGTCGCTCTATCGCCCGGAGCTGCAGAACCCAGGGAGCAGTGATGAGGAGATGGGCGCAAGTGGGACGAAGCCGATCGCTTGCTTTTCCACAGACCTCGAAGCCCTCCATAGGCTCTATGGCCACCTGAGAGCATATGTGATCCTGGGAATGCGCATGGGGCAGGTGGCCAGGGAACGCTATCCTCTGCGCATCTATGCCACCCTGTACAGCGGTTCACGGCGCCCTCGCTCCTGCATCGCCGATGGGGTGCAGTTCTCATCCTGCTGCACCTTGGGAAAGGCGAACATCCGCATCCAGGAAGGCAGGGAGGCCAGAGCGCGCTTCACCGATTGTCGCACGGGCATCGAGATCACGGTGAAGAGCGAGGTCCTCGAAAGGATCGACAGGGAGGCGAGGGCCGAAAACGAGGAGTCCGTTTCTCTGGAGGCATACAAGGCGAGGGCCGAGGACCTCTTGTCGATAACATCGATCGAGCCGTGGATGGCATGGTAGATCCTTCACGACAAGCTGAGATCTCTGCCCTGCTCTTATTGTCATTTTTCTTACCCGAAGGCGGTCGCTTTGCCGATAGTTGATAAAAAAAATGGTAAACGGTTTCTCGGGTCTGTCTCTCACCGGTTGCTGAGCAGCCTCCGGGACGCCACTACGCTTATGCCGACCATGACCACGGCGATCACCACCAGGCCTACGATGTCGAACAGCATGCTGTGGATCGGATTGGGGTCCACGAAGGCGAACTGCCGCAGCGCGTCGGCGGCCCAGGTCAGCGGGTTGTAGTTGGCGATGGTCTTCAGCCAGTCCGGCATCATGGCCGTGGGGAACAACGCCGCCGAGGCGAACATCAGGGGCAGGTTCAGCAGGTTGATGACCCCGAACAGGGTCTCCTGGTTCTCCACCGCCAGGGCGATGGTGGTGAACAGCGAGGCGAACGCCACCGACAGCAGGAACAGCACGAAGAACATGCCCAGCAGGTCCACGATGCCGAAGCCGTCCTTGAGAGTCAGCCCGGTGAGCCCGGGCACGTACTGGAAGGCCAGGGCGATGACCAGGACGATGCTGACCTGGATCAGCGAACGGATGACCGTGGCCATGATCCGGGAGAAGGGCACGACCCCTCTCGGTATCGGCGACGCCTTCAGCTTGTTGAGGAAGCCGAACCGCCGGTCCCACACGATGCTCATGCCCGAGAACATGCAGGTGAACAGCGCGTTCACTGCCAGCATGCCCAGGGCCATGAATGAGAAGTAGTCCGGCGCTCCGGAGAAGAAGGTGGGGATCATGGTGGTGGGGACGAAGCTCCCGATGTTGAAGGCCTGACCGAACAGTCCGAGCCACACGATGGGCTGGATCAGGGTCATGAATATCTGGATCTTCACCCGGTACCAGTGCTTCAGCTCTCTGACGGTCAAGGCCCAGCTCTCACGCAGCATCTTACCGCCTCCTTCTCATGGCCCGGGCCTGGGCCCGGGCGTCGAACCCGCCGCTCTGCTCCGCGTCCCTCATGGACCGCCCGGTGTACTCCAGGAACGCTTGGTCCAGCGTGGGGTGCGAAAGGTTCACCGAGGTCACCGTGGCCCCCTGGTCCCACAGCATCTTGAGGATGTTGGGGGTGATCTGCTCGCCGTTGGGGGCCTTGATGCGGTAGTTCCCGTCCTCATTCTTGACGCTCAGCACTCCCGGGACGTTCTTGATCACGTCCGTGAGGTCCCTGTCCGAGGTGACGCCCAGGCTGAGGACGTCCCCGCCCACCGCATGCTTCAGGTTCTCCGGGGTGTCCAGGGCGATGATCCGGCCGTGGTCGATGATGGCGATGCGGTCGCACAGGCCGTCCGCCTCCTCCAGGTAGTGGGTGGTGAGGAACACAGTGATGACGTGCTCCCGCTTCAGGTTCCGGATGTACTCCCAGATGGCCGTCCGGGTCTGGATGTCGAGGCCCAGGGTGGGCTCGTCCAGGAACAGGATGCGGGGGCGGTGGATCAGCCCCTCGGCCAGCTCCAGCCTTTTGCGCATGCCGCCGGAGTAGGTCTTGACCCTCCGGTCGGCGGCGTCCTCGAGGTTCACAAGCTTGAGGAGCTCATCGATGCGGGCCTTGGCCTCGCCTCTTGGGACGTTGTACAGGGTGGCCTGGAGGAACATGTTCTCCCGGCCGCTCAGGTCGTCATCGACCGTCAGGTCCTGGGGCACCAGCCCGATGACCTTGCGCACCTCGTCCTGCTTGTGGGCGACATCAAAGCCGGCCACGATCGCCTTCCCGCTGGTCGGCCTCAGCAGCGTCGTCAGCATGTTAATGGTGGTCGACTTCCCCGCCCCGTTAGGGCCCAGGAAGCCGAATATCTCCCCCTCGTTCACGGAGAACGATATGTTGTCCACGGCCAGCACTTCCTCGCTGAACCGCTTGGACAGGTTCTCCACCTCTACGATCACTGTCACTTCACCTTCCTCCTTTGCTCGTGTCCTCAGTGTCGGTCTCGCTGAGCTCCCGGTCGATCTCGGCGAGGTGCTGGGCGATGTGCTCTCGCGCGCACCTCAGCTTCCTCGCCCGTTCGGCCCGGTCCAGGTCCTCTTCCTTCTCGAACGCCTCGGAGAACCTCCCCGGGCGCTCCTCGCTCTCGATGTGCAGCCTGTTGGCCGTACGGCCCAGCAGCTCGAGGTACTTCGACAGGAGCCGGATGTCCCGCGGCGAGTGCCTCAGCACCTCCTTGACCCATTCCACGCCCTCGTCGGTGAGAGCGTAGTAATCGGTCCCCTCCCTCTGCTCCGAGCGGACCAGCCCGGACTCCGCCAGCCGCTTCAGCGCGGGGTAGATGGAACCGGTCTGGGGGGTCCAGATGCCATCGAAGTGGTCCCTCGCCGCCCTGAGGACCTCGTACCCGTACATGGGACGCTCCGTCAGGAGCAGCAGGATGACCAGCTGCATGGGGCTTATCTTGCTTCCTTTGTAATCGCGGCGCTTTCCGAACATCTCGCCCTCCTGCCTAGTAGCGGACTACTAGGTATTGCTCTACCTAAGTAGCTAGCTACTATATATGCGCCGCGGTGGGGGATGCCAGCGACGTCCGGAACGCCGGGGGTGAGCCTGGTTGCAGTCTGCCCGGGATCGCCGCCGGGCGGTCGATGCGACGGAGGAGCACAGAGCAGGTCGACACCGCGCGCCTGCCAAACTTTATCAAGGTCGAGGATATTTGGCGTTCCCGGTCAGCATATGAGACTCTGGCAGTTCAGTAGGTTGCACGGGAACAAGATCAAGATCGACGAGGAACTAGGGCAGGCTCTGGGACTGGTCAACGGAAGCCAGGTCTTCAGCGCCATGTTCCGCTACGACCACAACGGGTCGACCTCTTACGAGCTGGTCCTGTCCACCTTCGGACCGGAGAACTACCGGCAGCTGTGCCAGCTGACGATCCAGATGATCGACCAGCCGGGCGCCTGCGCCCAGGCGGCGAAGTTCCTCTCCGACAGGAACGTCGACATCCTCAACTCCGTATCGCTGAGCAACATCTCCGGGGTCTCCATGACCTGGAAGATGCTCGCCGACCTCTCCTACTACGGGGAGCCGAGCGACCTCAAGGCGGACTTCGATGCGCTCAAGAAGGCCAGGAGCTCGTCCCTCGAGCTCGTGGACACCCTGGACATCCAGGTGTCGCACATCGCCGACCGCTACACCAAGGGCGCGGCCTACGGGTCGAGGACCGTTAAGACGAAGCCCATCAAGAGGAAGCACAAGGCCTCCACCATCATCGCCAACGACGAGTTCGAGGTGCCCCAGGAGTTCCTGGACGAGGTCGAGGGCCTGAAGGACGGGCAGCCCCTGATGATGGTCGGGGACATGGAATCGTACGTGCTCTCGGTCACTCTGCTGGAGCCCCAGGCCAAACTGGTCCGCGCGTCGCTGGTCATCCCGGACAAGCCGGGCGCCATCGCTCGGGTGGCCGAGGTCATGCAGAAGAACGGCATCAACATGATCTCCCTGGAGAGCGAGGTGCTGGTGTTCTACGAGTCGATGACCCTGGACATCATCGCCGACGTGAGCGCCGCGGGCATCGACACCGAGAAGCTGCGCTCTGCTTTGGAGGAAACGCTCACCATGGAGAAGGGCCGGTACTTCGTCGACCAGCTGGAGAGCATCGAGTTCTGAGCTCTCCGGCGGAACGGGTAACCTCGGCGAAGGCTTGAAGTACGGCAGGTCAATGGCAATAGGCCGGGGCGGCGTTCGCCGCACCGAGCATATATTGCCCAGCTCGATACTGGACATGAAGCCCGGCACTGTCGGGAGGCTCTCTCGTGACCGACCCCATCTCCAACCATGACCTGTTCGCCCTCACCATCCAGGGAGGGCGCGTAGCTCTCGATCTAGCAGATGATGCGCTCAAAGCCGCGTTGACCAAGTACGGGACGGACCGGCCGGTGGAGTATCCTGAGACCTGCTACGAGCTGCCGGCGGTGTACGCGTGGGACGGCCGGGAGGCCAAGACCCTGGGACAGCTCGCTCCTATCCTCGAGTCCTATCGCTCCAAGCTCTCCGACGAGCCCACGGTGGGGAACGCCCTGGCCGCCGGCGAAGTGACCATGATCGCCGCCGAGGTCATCGAAGCGTTGAAGTACGTCGACGACCAGCGGCCGTACGAGGGCACGCCGTACATGGGCTTCATCCCGGACAAGGTCATCCGCGAGCTGGGCTTCGCCTTCGTGGACGATACCATCCCCGGGGCGGCGGTGCTGGTGGGGAAGTGCCCGGACGCCGACGCGCTCGTGAGGATCGTCCGCGACCTGCAGTCCAAGGGCATCCTGATCCTCGCATCGGGCGAGGTCATCGATCAGCTGGCCTCGAGGAACGTGCAGATGGGGGAGCGCTCCCGCCTGTACCCCGTGGGGACGGGCACGCAGATCGTGCATGCTCTCAACTTCGCCATCCGGGCCGCGCTTTCCTTCGGCGGGGTGCAGAGGGGCGACCGCGAGGGGATCGCCGCCTACCTGGCCAAGCGGCCCAAGGTCTTCGTCCTGGAGTTCGGGCCGCTGGACGCGGTGACGGCGGGGGCGGCCTTCGCCGCGGTGCTGAACGGCGCGTGCATCGTGACCGACCAGCCGGCGGAGGGCATCCCGGAGAAGCTCGTCCAGGTCGCCGAGCCGGACAAGATGGTGCAGGCCGCCCTCGAGCTCAGGGGCATCAAGGTCAAGCTGGCCCCGGTGGACATCCCGGTCGCTTACGGCCCGGCGTTCGAGGGCGAGGTGGTCCGCCGCCCCGACACCTACATCGAGGCCGGGGGGGCAGCGAAGACGCTGGCCTTCGAGCTCCTCAGGGTCCGCCCCGAGGACGAGGTCCAGGACGGCCGCATCGAGGTCATCGGCCCCGACGTCGACGCGTTGCCCGACGGGGGCAAGACCCCTATTGCCATCTTGGTGGACGTCTACGGCAAGCGGATGAGCGAGGACTTCGAGGGCGTCCTGGAGAGGCGCATCCACCTCTTCATCAACTACGCCGAGGGGGCGTGGCACACCGGCCAGAGGAACATCCTGTGGATCCGGCTGAGCCGGCCGGCGGTCGTTGCCGGTCTCAAGTTCAAGCACTTCGGGGACATCCTCATCACCAAGCTGAAGGAGGAGTTCGGCAACATCGTGTCCCGCGTGCAAGTGACCATCGTCACCGACGAGAGCGAGGTGAGGAACCGTCTGCCGGAGGCCCTCGACGTCTACGCCCAGAGGGACGCCCGCATGGCCGGGCTGACCGACGAGAGCGTCGGCGAGTTCTACACCTGCACGCTCTGTTCGAGCTTCGCTCCGGACCACGTGTGCGTCGTTACGCCGGAGCGCCTGGGCCTGTGCGGGGCAGTGAACTGGCTCGATGCCAGAGCAGCTCAGGAGATCGATCCCAACGGCCCGAACAAAGGAGTGGTGAAGGGCGAGTGCCTGGACGAGGCCAAGGGGCAGTGGCGCGGCGTCAACGAGGCGGTGTTCGAAGGCACGCATCATAAGATCGAGAGGTTCAACGCCTACACCATGATGGAGGACCCCATGACCTCCTGCGGGTGCTTCGAAGTGATCGTAGCTATGACCGCTGACGCCCAGGCCGTGATCGCCGTCAACCGCGAGTACGCCGGCATGACCCCCATCGGCATGAAGTTCTCGTCGCTCGCTGGCTCAGTGGGCGGGGGTCGTCAGACGCCAGGCTTCATAGGCATAGGGAGAAAATATATTACCAGTCGGAAGTTCATCCCCGCCGACGGGGGCTTCCTCCGGATCGCCTGGATGCCCAGGGAGCTGAAGGAAGCGATGCGCGACGCCCTCCAGAAGAGGGCTGAGGAGCTGGGCGAGCCAGGCTTCGTGGACAAGATCGCCGACGAGACGATCACCACCGATGCCGAAGGCCTCATGGAGTGGATGGCCAAGGTCGACCATCCCGCCCTCAAGATGCCCCCGCTGCTGTCATAATCAAAGGAATGGTCATCATGGTCGAGGTACCGGTCCCCAGGGAGAAGTGGTCAGGAAAGATCGGAGCTGTCAAGCTCGGCGCATCGTCCGCGGAGGGCGGGAGCCGCCAGGCCGTGGAGGTGGGCGGGGCCGCGGGCATGCCCTTCCTCTCCTACGAGGGCCTGGGAAAGAGGCAGCTGCTGGCCGGCGAGATCGTCGACGATCCCTCGCTGCTCACGGAGATGGCGACCAGAGCGTTCGGGGACGCTGTCAGCGACCCGGCGGAGTGGGCCAGGAAGTGGGTCCAGGACTTCCACGCCGACCTCATCTGCATCAAGCTCAGGAGCACCAACCCCGAGGGCATGAACTCTTCTTCGGAGGACGCGGCCCAGACCGTGGTCAGGGTGCTCAAGGCGGTCAGCGTGCCGGTCATCGTCTACGGCTGCGGCCAGGAGGAGAAGGACGCCCGGACCATGGGGGCGGTGAGCAACGCCTGCGCCGGGGAGCGCCTTCTGCTGGGCCAGGCGGAGGAGGCGGCCTACAAGACCATCTCCGCCGCGGCCATGGCCAACCACCACGCGTTGGTGGCGTTCTCCAACCTTGACATCAACCTCGCCAAGCAGATGAACATCCTGCTCGCCGACTTCGGGGTCAAGCTCGACAACGTGGTCATGGACCCCCTGATGGCCGGGCTGGGCATGGGGCTGGAGTACTCCTACTCCGTCAACGAGCGCATCCGCATCGCCGCGCTCATGGGCGACCGCATGCTCCAGGCGCCCATGCTGTGCGACATCACCTCCTCGTGGGAGGCCAGGGAGGCCACCGAGGAGAACGTGCAGTGGGGAGAGGCCGAGGAGCGGGGCACGTGGTGGGAGGCGACCACCGGCCTGGCGGCCCTCATGTCCGGAGCGGACCTCCTGGTCGTACGCAGCCCCCGGTCCATGGCCGTGCTCAGGGAGGCCATCGATGGTCTGAGAGGTGGTCAGTGATGCCGACGGCGATCGAGATCTTCAAGCACCTGCCGAAGAAGAACTGCGGGAAGTGCAACTTCCCCACCTGCCTCGCGTTCGCCATGCAGCTGGCGAACTCCAAGGCCAAGCTGGCCGACTGCCCCTACGTCACCGAGGAGGCCAAGGCCAAGTTGGAGGCGTCCTCCGCCCCGCCCATTCGCCTGGTGAGCATCGGCGCCGGCGAGAGCAAGTTCGAGATCGGGGACGAGACCGAGCTGTACCGCCACGACAAGAAGTTCTTCCACCAGACCCGGTACGCCATCGTCATCTCCGACACTGCCAGTGACAAGGAGGCCGGGGCCAAGCTCAAGCGGGCCGCCGACCTCCGGTTCGAGCGCGTCGGTCAGAACCTGGCGATGGACATGCTGGGGGTGCGCAACGATTCCGGCGACCCGGCCAAGTTCGCCTCCATGGTCGCCCGGGTGGCCAAGGAGAGCGCCCTGCCCCTGGTCCTCATGAGCGCCGACGCCGAGGCCATCAAGGCCGCCGCGTCCGCAGCGAGGCCATCCCGTCCGCTGATCTACGCCGCTGACGCGAACAACTGGCAGGCCATGGCCGCCGTGGCCAAGGAGCTGAAGTTCCCCCTGGCCGTGAAGCACGACGAGCTCAACGGGCTGGCCGGCCTCGTGGAGAAGGTCCGCGCCGCGGGGGTCGAGGACCTCGTCCTGGACCTGTGCCCTCGAGATCTTCAGCAGCTGGTGGAGAGGAACACCATCGTGCGCAAGAACGCGGTCAAGAAGACCTTCCGCGGCCTTGGCTTCCCCATCGTCACCAACGCCTGCGGCAGCAAGCAGGCGGTCCTCATGGCGCTGACATCCACGATGAAGTACGGCGGCATCGTGCTGCTGGACGACCTGGACCCGGCGCACGCCATCCCGCTGTTCGTGCTTAGGCAGAACATCTACACCGATCCCCAGGTGCCCATCCAGGTGAAGGCCGGGCTGTATTCTATCAACAACCCCGGCGGGGACGCTCCGGTGCTGTTCACCACCAACTTCTCGCTGACCTACTTCACCGTGGCCGCGGACATCGAGAAGAGCCGCGTGCCGGCCTGGCTGCTGGTCGTCGATACCGAGGGGCTGTCGGTCATGACCGCCTTCTCCGCCGGGAAGCTGACCGCCGAGGGGGTGGCCGAGGCGCTGCGCTCCAGCGGGGCGCTGGAGAAGAGCTCCAGGAAGGAGGTCATCATGCCCGGCATGCTGTCCCGGATGTCCGGCAAGCTGCAGGAGCTGACCGGCCTCAAGGTCATCGTCGGCCCCCGGGAGTCGTCGGGGATCCCCAAGGTGCTCAGGTCGCTGTGAGCCCCGGCCTATTGGCCTGTGGGCTCACGTCCTGATGAGACCCTTGCTCCTCAGGATGGTCTCGACGCGGAAGGAGTCCTCGGCGGTGAAGCCCAGCTTGGTGGTCTGCCCTTTGATAGTGGCCACGAAGATGCGGTCCCTCGACGGCCGGTGACCGTCGTAGACGAACCAGGTGGACAGACTGCCGGTGCCCCAGATGCGCCACTTGCCGTTCCTGAGGGTAGGCTCCAGCGACTGGACGCTCTCGATCGACGAGTACGGCACGGTGCGGGAGGGCGAGCTGGTGAGGAACGCGATCCCCTGCTCCGACAGGCGGACGAGGGAGTCGAAGTAAAGGACCCCCGGCTCGTTGGCCCCCGGAGTGGTGCCAGCTTCGGTGGATAAGACGGGTCTGCGGGCGAAGGACAGCAGCTGGACGACCATTAGACACGTCCCCGCCACGATGATGGCCAGGCCCAGCCCCCACGCCATGGGCACCGAGGCCAGCTCTCCGCATACCAGTAAGAGGCAGCCGATCGCCTCGGTGGCCACCGATATCCATATGATCTTCTTCGGGTCCCGTGATGCCTTGGATCTCATCGTTCCCACGCTCGACCGTGGAACGCTAGACCGGCTATTAAGGGATCACATCCGCTCTCAAACCCAAGTGCGGCCTAAGCCGGTAGGTCATCGAGCAGATCCGTCCCTTTCAGGCGGTCAGGCCCGCTTGAGCAACCTCCGGACCCGCTCCGACCACGGCCGTTCCAGGCGCTCCCGGGAGAACAGCACCAGGCCGAGGGCGGTGAAGGCCACAAAGAACCCCGCGGCCAGCAGCACGCCTCCTGTCAGATCGAAAAGCTGCGCGGCGGTGCCTGTCGTCCCCATGAGGTAGGTGCTGCCGTAGGCGAGCACCATGGGGTTCCCGTAGATCAGCAGCTGGTACTCCAGGGGGAGAGCCTCGGTGTAGTTCTCGTAGGTGAGGTTGGGGTCGGCCCGTATGGCCGCGACCTGCCCCATGCTGATAGAGATCGGCGAGAGCACCGACAAAATGAAGAAAATCGCGATGGCCGCGGCCACCATCGCTCCCTTCTTCGTGCCCAGGGCGGAGATGGCCAGGCCCAGAGACGCGAACACCAGGACGCACAGGAAGGGGAACACCATGGACGAGGCGAGGCTGCCCAGGTCGAGCATGGGGACGTCCATGAACGAGAACACGACCACGTACGCCACTAGGGCGGTGACCATGGCGATCGCTATCATGAACAGGATGACCAGCAGCTTGCTGAGGTAGAAGACCGGCCCCCGTATCTTGTGACTGAAGGTGTAGCGGCTCATCCCGCTCTCCTTCTCCGCGCCCATGGCCATCGCCGACGCCCCCATGAACAGGGCCGTCAGCAGGCCCCCCACCGTTCCCCAGTAGCTGACCAGCGCGGAGGTCTGCAGCGCCCTCAGCGACGCCTTGGTCACTACGCTCGAGCCCCAGGTGTTCTGCTGCACGTAGCCAGCGCAAGTGCTGAGAGCAACGATGAAGGAGGTCACCGCCATCACCAGGATGAAGATCACGAACATGGAGTCCGAGGTGAGGAGCTTGAGGTCCTTCCTCAGGTGGATGGCCAGCTCGTTCACGTCACCACCCCCGTGTGGAAGACCTCGGCGTAAAGGTCCTCGGCCTTCACCTGGGCGGGACGGAACTCCACCACTCTGCCCCCGGCCCGCACGGCCTCGGCCACGATGTCCGGGATCTCCTCCCTGGACGCCTCGACGGTGATGACCCTGCCGTCGCCCGACACCGCCCTCTTGCTCCACCGGGACAGCGCCCCCACCACCGCCTCGCTCGGCGTCTCCAGGGTGAGCTGCACGGCGGTGCGGGGCCGGGGCGCGTCCAGGTCCTCGCGGCGGATGATGGTGCCGCCCTTGATGAACAGGATCGAATCGCACAGCTGGTCGATCTCGTTGAGCTCGTGGGAGGACAGCAGCATGGCCATGCCTGAATTCTTGAGGCCCTTGAGCAGGCCGCGGAGCTCGATCATCATCCCGGGGTCGAGGCCGGAGAAGGGCTCGTCCATGATCAGCACCTTGGGGCTGTGTACCACCGCCCTGGCGATGGCCAGGCGCTGCTTCATGCCCTTGGAGAACGAGGACACCCGGTCGTCCCCCCGGCCCTTCAGGCCGAACTCATCGATCAACTTCCTGCTGGTGCCCTCGGGGTCCGGCGCCCCGGTCAAGCGGGCGAAGTACAGGATGTTGTAGTAAGCGGAGAGGTCCTCGAAGAAGGTGGGGCGTTCCGGAACGTAGCCCAGCGCCACCCGGGGGTCCAGGCCGCTCATGTCCACCGTGCCCTCGTCCTTCGGCTCGATGCCCATCACCAGCTTGATGAGGGTGCTCTTCCCTGCGCCGTTAGGACCGACCAGGCCGCAGATCTCGCCCTCCTGGATGGAGAACGACGCTTTGTCCAGCGCGTGCACGTTGCCCTTGGTGAACATGTTGCCGTAGGTCTTGGACAGGCCCGTGCACGACAGTGCTGGGTTAGTAGGGGACATAGCGCACCTCCGATCTTCCGTTGTCGTAGTAATAATAGGACGGCTGGAACCCGAAGGCGTAGGTCGTCCCCCCGGAAATGAAGAACGCGGACATGCTGGCGCTCGTTTGGCCAGACCATGGATCGCGAGCGTAAGCGATGGTGACCGTGGTCGCCTCACCGGGCCTCAGGTCGAGGGTCTCGTTGTGGTAGGTCGTCGTGTCATTGTAAGAGGCTGAGTTGTTCGGCACGACGGTGGTGAACAGACCGCTCATCGGTTCCGCCCCCTCGGGCAGGGAGAGCTCGGTCTGGACGGTGCACGCCGAGGCGTCGACCGAGATATTGTACTTGACGCTCAGCCCGTCCAGGTGGAAGATGGAGGACCGGTCGAGCATGAACTTGGTGGCATGGCCGTACACCCAGTGATAGCTAGGATAGAGGACATAGTAGCCTGCGGTGACCTGAGCCCATATCTGACGACCCTCTGAACCGTAGATCGGCAACGTGCCGTTCCAGCTCATCCTGAGCGGTTCCCCGGTGGAGTTGTACACGGGGATGGGGACGGACGGTACCCCGGAGCCGCCCATGTGGTTGGCGATATTGTTGATCGTGCTGCTGTCGTCCAGGTAGGTGTCGGGGTCGATGTCGTCGGGCAGCCTAACGATGTACACACCGGCCTGCCCATAGTCCCCGGACACGGTGAACTGGACGTCCTCGGTCAGGGGCATGAGCGAGAACGTCACGTTCTCTCCCATGGCATAGTCGGTCTTGTCGGCCCGGACCCCGACGTACGCGATCCTGGTCCCCTGGACCGAGCCGACGACCCACGACGCCAGTAGCGCCGTGAGGACGATCATGACGATGACTATGATTGCCAAATATCGAGTCTTGAGCCTCGTCCTTCTTCCCCCTCGAATAGTTATGGGGCGGATAAAAATAGGGTGCCTTTAAGCTTCCCTCGTGGGTCCGAGGGGTCAGGAACAGCTCAGCTCTTGTTCCTCAGTTCGCCTGCGAGCCTGTGGACCGCTGCCGATACCGTGCTGGCCGAGGAAAGCGTGGACAGCGAGCCTCCGGCCGTCGACAGGTCCTCGACCGACTGGTCGTGGGGAACGAGGACGACGCGGTCGAAGCCCGGAGGGACGGCGTCCTTCAGCGCCGCCGGGAGGTCGCCGCGCACGCGGTTGACGACCAGCACCGTCGTGCCCACGGCGATCTCCATCTCCTTGGCCAGCTCGAGAATCCTGCCGGCGGTGACGAGCCCTGTCTTGGTGGGGTCGGAGACCACCAGCAGCACGTCCATGCGCTGGCACGTCCTCCGGGACAGGTGCTCCATGCCCGCCTCGTTGTCGATGACGACGTACGGGTAGTCGTCCATGACCGAATCGAGGTAGGTGCGGAGGAGGGTGTTGATGTAGCAGTAGCAACCGCGGCCCTCCGAGCGTCCCATGGTCACCAGGTCGAACTCTCTCCCCTCGACCATGGCCAGGCGCAGCTGGTACATCATGGCCTCCTGCTTGGAGCCGCCGGCGGTGATCTCATCGGAGCGCCGCAGCAGATCTTCACGCAGATCGCCGATGGTCCTCTCCACCTGGACCCCCAGCTTCTCCCCGAGGTTGGAGTTGGGGTCGGCGTCCACCGCCAGGACGACCTTGCCGGACCTGGCGGCCAGCTCACGGACAAGAAGCGCGGAGAGGGTGGACTTCCCCACCCCGCCCTTGCCGGCCACCGCCACGATGAAGGCCACGGTCACCCCAGCGAGTTCTTGGACACGAGAGCGGCGGACACGCCCAGCAGCAGCTCTATGACGTCCGCGGCCCGCTTCTCGCTCAGCCCGCTGAGGCCGCACTGTGGGGTGATGATGCTCTGCCGCATCAGGAGCTCACGGTCCACGCCCTTCGACTCCAGCGCGGAGAACATGCTCTCCATCGAGCGGGCCAGGGAGTCGACGCTCTCGTTGGCCAGCTTCTCCTCGCTGTTCGGCACCACTCCCCAGGCCAGGGACCCGCCGTTCTCCAGGAACCGCTGCACTTCCTCTGGATACAGGACGATGGTGTACCCGTAGTCATGGGCGTCGAAGGACAGGAAGTCGATGCCCAGGCTCATGACGAACGGCCAGTCGGTGTTGGCACAGCAGTGCACCCCGGTCATGCCCTCCAACCCCGTCCTCACCTCGGCGATCCACGCCCGGACGTCGGACTGCGAGACGCTGGCGAACGGTGTGCCCATCATCGAGAGGTACGGCTCGTCCCAGAAGATGATGGTCTGCGGGCACCTCTTGCGCAGCTCCCGCTCCTGCCACCTGGCCATCAGGTTCAGGCACTTGCGGACGATCTCCGCGTAGGTCTCGTCGTACAGCACCGGGCGGTCGTTCTGGTCGGTGAGCTGCAGGCCCATGGACACAGGTCCGGTCACCTGCCCCTTGACCGCCTTGACCGCGGGAGGCAGCTTGCGGGACATGAACTCGTGGAAGCCGGCGAAGCTGTCCTCCGGCAGGCTGAAGGAGTCGACGTCCTCGGACAGGATCTTCATGTAGATGTCCTCAGGGTCATAGTTCCCAAGGTCCACGTGGATCTTCTTGCGGGCCTCGTCGATCCGCGCCCCCGGCAGGTAGCGGGCGTACTGGGCGTACATGTTCTCCCGGAAGCCCATGTTGGGCATCTGCGGCCATGTCGGTATCGAGCACAGGCTATCCACGATGAGGTCCACCGCCTTGGCGGGGTCGGTGTGCGGCAGCGACCCGATCACACTGGGTGCGCAGTTCCAGGCCATGATTGCCATACCCTCTGTTCCTCTAATAAACATTAGGGCAAGCTCGCCCCCCGGCCTCGAGGTGTAGGGCCCGGTGACCGGCCATTCACGGCCGACATCGACTACGGCGAACCGTTCCAGATATCCCACTTGTTCTTCCATCCATCGTCCGTCAGCTCCCAGACGACAACATACTTAACGCTCTGCCTGGTAACCTCTCCTTCCTTGGACTGGACGGTAAGTATCCCGGTCCCCATCTCATGGGCGTAGTTGCCTCCCACAAAGACCTCGGCCGTGAGCAACCTCGCCTCCTTCACCCCCGAACCCATCACCTCCTGCCAGAATCTTTGGATCGATTTCTTTCCCCTCACCACCTCACCGTCAGGGGGAAAGACCACCGCATCTTCCGCGTAGCCGGAGGACGTGATCGAGGCATCGCCTTTGGCGAAACCCTCCGAGAACCTCGAGTTCGCCTTCTCGATCTCCTCCCTCACCTCTTCGCATCTCCATTCGGCCTTCCTTGCATCTATCGGGACCGCCATCATTCCACTTTCTGGACCCCAGGTAGCTGCATCGCCGTGGGGGTACCAGGAACGTCCTTGGTAGTGGGCGCTAAATAAGCGTTTAGGGGGCCCGTCGGCGGGGCTTGAACGCCGAGATGAGGACGAAGAAGTTGTCCATGAGGACGCAGCCATCGACGACCTCGAGATCCATGATCCCCTTGGCCCGCTCGGACGCGTTCATCACCAGGTCGCCCATCGCCGACTCCGTGGAAGGGTCGACCATGTCGGTGAAGTGGGACAGGGGCATGCGCCGGCGGTACGGGCGCAGGCCGATCGCCTCCAGGCCGGCGCCCCGGATCAGGGCGGACCACTCGCACGGGCTTCGATCGCGCACGTGGGAGGGGTCGTGGAGCACGTCCAGGCGGTTGATGAGGGCATCGACCTCCTCGTCCTCGGGCACGCTGCGGTCGTCGATGACCAGGCGACCCCCTACCCTCAGGACGCGGGTAATCTCCCCCAGCGCCTTCTCCAGGTCGGTGAAGTGGTGGGCGGCCCGCCGGCAGGTCACGATGTCGAAGCTCCGGTCAGGATAGGGCAGGTCCATGGAGTTGCCGATGCGGAACTCGACGTTCCCGATCCCCCGCTTGGCGGCGAGCTTTCTCCCTTCCTGCAGCATCTCCTCGGTGACGTCGATGGCCACGACCCTCCTGACCCGAGAGGCCAGCGCCAGGGCGGTATGGCCCGCCCCCGTCCCCACGTCCAGAACGATATCGTCCTTCCCCGGGGAGGCCGCGTCCACGAGCCAGGAGAGGGTCTCCTTGTCATCGTGCACCTTGCTGGTGGCATACCTCGACGCTCGGCGGGAGAACACGTCCTCCGGCCGGGCGGAGGGTTTATGGACCTTCATCGGTCACGCTATTTGAGCGCAGCATATTATATACTGACCCTTCCGGGCGGCGGATGCCTCGCCGTGGAGCGCAACGCTTAGTTGCCGTCCAGCGCAGCCTCGGGCGTAGAGGCGATCCTCTCGAACAAGGGGAAGAGCTCGTCGAGGGCCTTGAACGCGCGGTCCTTGAGGTCCGCCGGGATGCGGTCCTCCGGCCACACCTTGGCCAGCACCGCGTCCACCCCCCAGACGCCGGCCTGGTCCCGGGAGCGGAAGGCGGGGTTGACGAAGCCGTCGCAGGACAGCGCCCAGGCCATCGACCGGGTCGTGCCGTCCCGCAGGACCTGCTGCACGAACCTGCTGCGGTCGCCCTCCGGCGACGGAAGGTAGTGGAACCCGCAGGCCACCCCGAACCGCTGGGGCTTGATGAAGCTCAGCATCCCGGCCTCCAGGAACAGCTCCGGCTCGACATGGGCGTCGCCCTTGTAGAATCCCTTCCTCAGAATGACCGCGGAGCACTTGGTGCCGACCGCGGAATGCCAGTTGAAGGGGGCGCCCTTGACCACGAAGCGGTCCTGGTGGCCGCGGGAGGCCACGTACTCGGTGAGCACACCCTTCAACATGTTCCAGTAGTTCATGCCGTACTTCTCGGTGAACGCCTGGTCGGCGGGACCTATGATGTCGGCGACGGCTCCCTCGGCCTCGGCCTTGGTGCCCTGGTCGCCGGTGCGGCCGGAGCGGGCTATCGATCTCGCCATGTCGATCATGCAAAGGTACGGGGACTGCGTTCCATCCATAGGTCTCACCTCTGAGAAAGTCTGCATCGGTGGACTGCCCCAATCTGGGACACTATTTCAACTCTGTTGCCGCTTTTATTACGATGTGAATCGCAGGCTCACGGGATCGGTCCGGATGCCGTTCATACCTGGCCGCGATGCGACCGCCCGGCGGCCAGGCGGTCGCGCACGGCGGGGAACTGGTCCAGGTCGGTGTGCGGGAGAAACAGCGCTGAGGAGTACTGGTCGAAGAACACCGGCGAGGAGGACAGGTCGATGTAGGTCATCATGGAGTAGATGTCCCGCGCCTCCTTTCTCATCGCCTCCGACAGCAGGCACAGCCTGGCCCCGCCCAGAGAGGCGTTGCCCAGGAGCTCGAACCTTTCCCGGGGGAAATCAGGAAGCAGGCCGATGATCTGGGCGTTCTCGATGCTGATGTAATTACCGAACCCGCCGGCGATATAGACCTTGTCCAGATCGGAAAAGCGCTTGTCCACCGTGCCCAGCAGCACTGCACAGCCGGCGTAGATGGCGGCCTTGGTGCGTATCACGCTGGTGATGTCGTCGTCGCTCACCGCGATGTCCCTTGAACCGGGCTGGCGGTAAACGATGAACTCCTGCCCCCGGCCGGAGGAGCGGACCCTCTCCGAGCCCGCCGCTTCGATCCGGCCCTTCTTGTCCAAGTAACCACCGGTGAACAGCTGGGCGATGAGATCGATGAGCCCCGAGCCGCAGATGCCCCTCGGCTTGGCGTGGCCGATGGTGGTCACGCTCACCTCGCGCTCGGTGACGCTCACCTTGTCGATGGCCCCGGTCATGGCCCGCATCCCGCAGGAGACCTCGCCCCCCTCGAAGGCCGGCCCCGCCGAGGTCGAACACCCCAAGATCCAGTCCTTGTTGCCCAGCACGACCTCGCCGTTGGTGCCCACGTCGATGAGCAACGCCAGCTCATCGCTGAGGTGCATGCCCGACAGCAGGATGTCGGAGGTGATGTCCCCGCCCACGTAGGCTGCCCGTCCGGGCACGCAGTGGACCGGGGCGCCGGGCAGTGCGTGTAGGCCGACCTCCTCGGCGGCCAGGACCGGCGGGACGTTCGAGATGGGGATGTACGGCGAGTACCGGATGTTCTTGGGGTCCAGGCCCAGGAGGGTATGCACCATGGTGGTGTTCCCGCTCACCACCATCGAGGCGATGTCGTTGTCGCAGATGCCGGAATGGAAGCGCCTTCTCTTGTCCCTCTCGGCGCACAGCTGGGCGATGAGGCCGTTGATCGTGTCCACGACCAGCGCGGTCAGGCGCTCGAGCCCCTTCTCCTCGGCGTAGGCGATGCGCGACAGCACGTCCTCGCCGCACACCAGCTGGTGATTGTAGTCCGAGGCCTGGGCGACCGTGCTTCCGGTGGTGAGGTCCACGAGCTCGGCGACCACGGTCGTGGTGCCGATGTCCACGGCCACCCCGTAGTTGGCGAGGCCCTTGGACCCCTTCTCGATGGCCAAGAGCTTTTGGGCGCCGTCCAGACGGGACAGCATGACCGACAGCTGCCATCCCCCCTCCCTGAGCACGAAAGGCAGCTCGCGGAGCACCGGCAGGGGGACCAGCAGCTCAGGGTTCCCCAGCGCGCAGGTGACCCTCTCCAGGTCGGCGAGATTGTCTTCCAGGGAGGGCGCCCCGAGGTCCAGCGTCCTCACCTCGGTGAGGGGGGTGAGCTCTTGGACCTCCCGCCCCCGGTAGCTGGCCAGGATCTGGTGCTCGCCGACCTGCTTCTCCTCGGGAATGAACACCGATAGGTCCCCGCGGACCACAGTCCGGCACGCCAGCCGGTACCCCAGCCTGAGGTCCTCCGCGCTCAGCGAGCCGGGCTCCGACTCCACCGGCCCGTCGACGATGACCAGACACTTGCCGCAGGTCCCCTTCCCCCCGCACACGCTATCGACCTGGACCCCCGCGGCGATCGCCGCGTCCAGAACGGTCTGACCGTCCTGAACCTCGACGGCGGTGCTGCCAGGGTAGAAAGTGACCATGTGGCCCATGGTCAACAAAATCACCCACGGGCTATTTAAGGCCTCGACCTGGCTACCAGGACCTCAGCCCAGGAAGCCCCTCAGGTGCGCCGCCCTCAGCACCGCTTCCTCCATGCCCTTGCCGGTGCTGTTCTTGAGGTTCTCCATGATCAGGGAGGTGATCTTGCGGTGCTCCTCGTTGATCTCGTAGTCCAGGCCGAGGTTGTCCACCGACATGCGGACCTTCAGCGGCAGCGTCTTGATGGACGCGGGGTTCATGAACTGCAGCGCGTCCTTCATGTTGTCGTCGAAGTGGGGGCTGACCTGCCGGAGGTAGTCCAGGTCGCAATCGTCCAGCGCGTCCAGCCCGAGGATCTCCGGCGGGATGCCGATGGAATAGAAGGCGCAGCAGAAGCCGATGGCCCGGGGCAGCACGATGCCCTCGAGGCTCCGGGAGTACCCGAACAGGCCGATGTGCAGCTTCCTCTTCCTGCGGCGGGGAACGTAGTTCGCGGCCTCGTTGATCAGCGGAGCGAGCCGGACGATCTTCTCCCGGTACGAGGCGGAGCACTTGGCGATGATCTCCTCGCAGCGCTTGGGATCGACCTCCATGGCCTTCGACCGCCGGCTGTCGTTGAGGGCCCGTATGCCCTCGCGGACGGCGTCGTGCGAGTAGTCGTACTTGAACGCCGACTGGATGGTGAACGTCTGCACCGAGGCATACTCCTCCATCATGTGGTCGACGTTGGTGGGCTTGAGGTTGCCCCGGAAGGGCGCGGAGCCCACCCCGATGATGGGCTGGATGCTGACCCCGGTCTCCTCCTCCAGCAGCTGGAGGTTATAGAGCGCGGCCTTGTTCATGAGGATGGCGCTGGCCTGCCCGTAGTTCATCGCCGGGTCGGAGCGGGCCAGGAACACCCGCTGGTAGGCGAGGTCCTTGTCCTTCATGTACTCCCTGGTGATGTTGTGGGCGTTCATCATGTGCTCGAGGTCCTCGAACAGCGGGATGACGTTGATCCTCTCCGGCTCGAAGGTGCCGATCCAGTCAGCAAGGGTCCCCGGCCCGCTCCCGAAGGACATGTGCTGCTTGCCGACCACGAAGTCGTGGTAATAACGGTAGATGCGGTCCAGGGAGGTGGCCGAGGCGGTCATCGGCAGGATGACCTCGTAGATCGGGGGGATGTCGTTCTTGTAGAACAGCTTGGCCGTGTCGAAGGAACGGGGGATCGATTCCAGCGTCTCCAGCAGGATCTTGGCCTCGTCCTTCTCCACCGAGGGGTTGGGAACCCTCAGGGTGAGGAAGACATCCTTGCCCAGTTGCTTCTCCTTGAAGTACCAGTCATACTTCGACAGCAGCTTCTTGACCACGAAGCTGTCGACCTCCTTGCCCTCGCAGTCCCACATCTGCTCCTCGCAGTCCAGGTGGGAGAACACATAGAACGCCTCCTGGATCTCGTCCTCTCCTCCCATCTCCGAGCTCTCGGCAAAGAAGGGGGCGTTGACGTTGTCAGGATGTTGTGTGCTCATGCAGCGGGGTATCTTTGGGTCCAATCCATCACCTTGTCATTCCGGGTCGCCGTTCTCGACGCCGAGACCAGGCCCCGGTACCTGGCCGGCATTTTGCACGGGAGCGACGGGTTTTGGGGAGAGCGTTTTCCCTTTTTAGTCTTACCCTAGTCCCTCCCTAAGAGCGGTCTGCTCTGCCTGCGCGCCTCCGATTTCCGCATCAGGCGCCGTCAGCCGAGCTCCACCGGCACCACGAGCTTCGAGTACAGCAGCATCACCCCGTCGACGGCCTCCGGCCTCTTCGAGTAGATCTCCATCGGCGGGCCGGTGGCCCTGTAACCCATGTCCGCGATCCACGTCAACAGGCCGCTGTAGGCCCCGGTCATGCCCTCGCCGGGGGCCTTGAACGACAGGGCCGCCACCTTGGTGGCCGGCAGCTTCCTGACCTTCACCTCCTCCGTCCCCGAGGCCTCGCCCTTGAAGGTGATGGCGATGTCGCTCCGGCACCGCTCCGCCGGCACCGTCTTCGGATCGTCATAGTATATCCCTATGGTGTGCACCCCCGGCCAGACCTTCTGCTCCTTGGCCCATCCGTACAGCCTCTCCATGTAGCTCCTCCACGGTATCTCGCTGTAAGGGCCCTGGTGCTCCACGTAGGCCAGCATGGTCTCCTTGCGCTCCTCGAACTTCGGCCTCACCGCTCTTTCTCCGCTCCTTTGGACGTATTATGCGAAGGAGGCGGAGTTAACTGTTACTGGGGTCACCGCCTTCGAGCGGGCCTCAGGCCCGCTGCAGGCGGATGGGCCCGCTCTCCGGCCCCCGGCCGGATCAGGCAGCCTTCCTTCGGCCATGGTCCCAAGAGCAAGCGCTCCTTTATCCGTCTACATGTCCGTTCTGTAAGCAGGAGACGAGGACGTGGTGCGCAGGTCGAGCGATGGCCGGACGTTCCGCCGGAGGGAGCGACGGGACCTCGAGGAGCGGCTGGAGCAGCTGGAGGAGAGGGTCGGACGGCTGGAGCGGGCCGCCGACGGAAGGCGCGAGGTGAGCGAGGAGATCGAGTGCACGGGCTGCGACGAGCTCATCGGCTGCCTGGACGACTGCGTGACCGACGTCCGAGCGCTGAGGAAGAGGGTGAAGGATGCCCGATCCTAGGCCCGTGATCATCGACACCAACGTCGTCATCGACGCCTTCGTGCGCTCCGGGGACGTCCGCAGCCGAGGGTCCATCGAGCTCCTGAGACGGATAGAGAAAGGGGACTTCACCGGCATCTTCCCCACCCCGGTGCTGGTCGAGGTGTACTACGTGGTGCTGGACGTGACCAAGGACCCCGACCGGGCCAGGAAGACGCTCAAGAAGCTCCTCGCCCTTCCCCACATCAAGGTGCAGGCGGTCGAGATGGAGCACGCGATGATCGCGGTCGAGGTGATAAGGGAGAGCAACTACTTCCGGCTGGGAAGGGGGGACAAGCTGGGCCGCAGGACCGAGGGCCTGTCCATGGTCGACTCCCTGATACTGGCCATCGGGCGGACCATCCCCGGGGCGGTGGTCTGCTCCAACGAGAGCCGCTTCTCCCAGGTGCGGTCCGTGCGCACGATGAGGCCGCAAGAACTGGTGAAAGAGGTTTAGACCGGGAGGGCCCGGTCAGTGGCGGAAGATCCTGACACCGGTGAACACCATGGCCATGTTGTGCTCGTTGGCGGCGTCGATGACCTCCTGGTCACGGATGCTCCCGCCCGGCTGGATGATCGCGGTGGCCCCGGCCTTGGCGGCCTCGTCGACCCCATCGCGGAAGGGGAAGAAGGCGTCCGAGGCCATGACCGAGCCTTTGGCGTTCTCTCCGGCCTTGTGGGCGGCGATGAACGAGGAGTCCACGCGGGACATCTGTCCGGCGCCGATGCCCACGACCCTCTCGCCCTTGGCCAGGATGACGGTGTTGGACCAGATGTGCTTGCACACCCGGTTGGCGAACAGCATGGCCTTGACCTCCTCGTCGGTGGGGGCGCGCTTGGTCACCACCCTCAGGTTGGCCTCGGTGACCTGGGTGTTGTCGGTGGTCTGCACCAGCATGCCCCCCTTGACGTACTTCATCTTGATGGAGGGGGCATCGGCCAGGGTGATGGGGCCGGGGGTGGTCATGAGCCGGATGTTCTTCTTCTTGCTCAGCAGCTCCAGGGCCGCGGGGTCGAAGGAGGGGGCGAAGACGATCTCCACGAAGTGCTTGGAGATCTCCTCGGCGGTGCGCAGGTCGCATTCCCGGTTAAACCCGATGATGCAACCGTAGGCGGCCAGGGAATCGACGTTGTAGGCGACCATGAACGCGTCGTAGATGTTGTCGTCACAGGCGATCCCGCAGGGGTTGGTGTGCTTGATCACCACGGCACAGGCGCGGTCCTCGAACTCTCTCAGCAGGGAGAGCGCGGACTCGATATCCAGGATGTTGTTGAACGACAGCTCCTTGCCGTGCAGCTGCTTCATCTTGGAGACCGCCACCCCGGTGACGAAGGGGTCGCCGTAGAACGCCGCCTTCTGACTGGGGTTCTCCCCGTAGCGCAGGTCCTGGACCTTCTGCATGCCCACGGTCAGGGTGTCAGGGAACTGAGGTCCGGGGAACGAGCCGGCGAGGTGCTGGGCAATAAGAGCGTCGTAGTTCGCGGTGGAGCGGAACGCCTCCAGCATCAGCTCCTTGAGCGTCTCTTCCCCTACGCTCCCTCCGCTCACGCTGATCTCCTCGAGGATCGGCCCGTAGCGGGTGGGATCGGTGACCACCGCGACCGCCTCGTAGTTCTTGGCCGCGGCCCTGATCATCGACGGTCCTCCGATGTCGATGTTCTCGACGACCTCGTCGAGCGTTACGTTGGGCTTGAGCACGGTGTCCCGGAACGGGTAGAGGTTCACCACCACCATGTCGATCTTCTTGATCTTGAGCTTCTCGAGCTGCCTCATGTGCTCGGGGCGGTCCCGCCGGGCGAGCAATGCGGCATGGATGTTGGGGTGGAGCGTCTTCACCCTGCCGTCCATCATCTCTGGGAAACCGGTCACATCGGATATGCTGACCGTCTTGATGCCATTGCGCTCGAGGAGCAATGCAGTGCCCCCGGTGGAGATGATCTCAACACCATTGTCCTTCAGCCCGCGAGCGAAATCGACGATACCGTCCTTGTTGGACACGCTTATCAGGGCGCGTTCGATTTTTACCAAATCATAGCCTCCAAAGCGAGTGAGGCAAGCTGATAGAACAGTTTGCCGAGGGAATATCCCGAAGTTGTTAATGAAGGTTGTCGGCCGCGGAGGCCCTCCGCGGCCCGGACCGGCTCAGAGACCCTCGGCCTGCCTGACCGCTCCCGAGCTCTCCAGCAGCCTGAACAGCTCCACGAGGGGGAGGACCACCGTCATCTTGTCCATCATGATGTAGATCTCTCCCTCCGAAAGGAACAGGTCGGCCACCTGGCGCTGGAACTCACCGGGATTGAAACTGGACACCCAATCGAGCACCCTCTGCTCCTCGTCCGGACCGTCCTCGGGCTCGCCGAAGGCCACGTCGACCACGGCGTCCTCGGCCATGACCGGCTCCTCGTCCTCCTCTTCGAGGTCCTCGTCTCCCAGGTCTTCTTCCTCGTTCCGCTCCTCGTCATCGTAGTCGCGCGGCATGGTGCCTCACCAAGACAGTCCTATCCTTCGACGGCCATAATTACTTTGGGGATAGATGCACATTCCAGGCCGGGCGGACCGTCCTGGCCCATGCGCTCGGGAGGAACCCTTTTATCACATAGCGGCCTTGCTTGCATGGAGACGCATGCTCATCATCTCTGAGAGGATCAATGGCCTTTTCACGTCCGTGGGGAAGGCGATCGACCATCGTGACACCAAGTTCATCCAGGACCTGGCGGTGAGGCAGATCGACCACGGCGCCCAGGCCCTGGACATCAACGTCGGGCCGGGCCGCGAGGACGGCCCGGCGGCCATGGAATGGCTGGTCAAAACCGTCCAAGAGATCACCTCGGTACCGCTCTCCCTCGACACCTCGGGCCCCAAGACCATGGAGGCCGGGCTCAAAGCGGCCAAGAACAAGGTCATCATGAACTCGACCACTGCAGAGGAGAAGCGCATGGGCCGCTTCTTCCCTCTGTGCAAGGAGCACGACGCGGAGATCATCTGCCTGTGCATGGACGAGCGCGGGGTGCCGAACTCGGCCGAGGCCCGGGCGGAGATGGCCATGCTCATGATGACCAAGGCCATGGAGTACGACATCATGCCCGACCGGCTGTACCTCGATCCTCTGGTGCTGCCGACCAGCGCAGCTCAGGACCAGGGCCGGAAGGTCATCCAGGCGGTCCAGATGTTCCAGTCCCTCAACGAGCCCACCCCCCGCACGGTGGTGGGGCTCAGCAACGTCTCCAACGGCACCAAGCAGCGCAGCCTGCTGAACCGCACCTTCCTGGCCATGCTCCTGGGGGCGGGGCTCAGCGCGGCCATATGCGATCCCGAGGACCCCGACCTGATGGCCACCATCAAGGCGGGCCAGGTGTTGCTGAACGAGAGGCTGTACTGCGACGACTTCCTGAGGGACTGACGCCAAAGCGCGTAGGCCTCGACCTCGGGTCACCGGTCTCCGGCCCGAGCTCGGGCATCGATATTAAGTTCAATAAGGCTAAGGAAATGGCTGACGACGAACAGAAGGACGATAAAACCTACTCCCACTCCAGGCTCAGCTGCTATGAGCAGTGCCCCCGCAGGTACCAGTACCGGTACGTGGACCAGGTCGAGGTGGAGGAGATGCAGGGCATCGAGGCGTTCACCGGGACCATGGTCCACCTGTCCCTGCAGCATCTCCACGAGGAGGCCGCCCAGGGAAGGGTTCTCACTGCCACCGAGCTCATCGTGCACTTCGAGTCGCTGTGGAAGGAGCACTATGACTGTGCCTGCGTCAAGGTCGTGAAGCGGGGGACGACATGCTCCGATTACCGCATGGGGGCAAGGGTCGGCCTGCAGGCCTACTATCGCCGGTACCAACCATTCGACGACGGGGAGATGGTGGGGATGGAGCACGAGGTCCGTTTCACCGTAGGCAAAGATCACCGATTCGTCGGCTACATCGACATGCTGAGGTCGATGGGCGATGGGGCGTACGAGGTCCACGACTTCAAGACCGGGCGGAGGCTGCCGACCCCCGGCGATCTGAAGGCCGACCGTCAGCTAGCCCTGTACGACATCGGGGTCCGCCAGAACTTCCCGGACGCCCGCGAGGTCCGCCTCAAGTGGCACTACCTCGCGTACGATAAGGAGCTCGTCTCGTCGCGGACCCCTGAGGAGCTGACGTCTTTGGAAGCGAGGGTCTCCAAGCTCATCGAAAAGATCGAGTCCAGTTCCACGTTCCCCTGTCGCAGCGGGCCGCTGTGCCGCTGGTGCGAGTACAGTGGCATATGCGAAAAATGAACTTCTGGCGTTAGGAGCTTCAAATAAGCCAGTCATTATTATTCTATGGATTATGTTAGGCCGAGATGCATATCTTTAGGTATATAATTAAAAATTGCGAATAGAAAGTATTATAAATATTTGGTTCCCAATATATCGCAGAAACCTATTTGGGGGGTTTGAAAACGAAGAATGCAACCAAGATGATAGCGTTAGCGGTAGCTTTGGTCGTAATGATCAGCGCTGTCGCGATCATTGCCTTGAAAGGTCCAACCACTTTGAGCCTCGCGGACCAGGGTGGCGAGAACCAACAGGGCGACGACCAGACAGCGTGTACCGACGGCACGAGCGACCAGACGCCCGCTGACAACGGATGCACCGACACGGTAGACAATACCGCGGACCTTGCTCCGTGCGAAACGACGATTTCCGCCGAGAAGACCGCTACCGGCTTCTGGGAGCAGGCAACGACCTACACCTGGACGGTAACGAAAGAGATCAATGAGGACGACAAGGTGACCGCCAGCTCCAACGGATACGATCTCCAGATCGAGCCTGGTGAGAGCGCCTGCTTATCCTACGTCATTACGGCGGACCGCTCGGGACCCGTGGACGATGATGTCTATGGCGTTAGGGGTACCATCACGGTGACCAACACCGGCTGTTTTGATACCGCTGACCTGACCATCAACGACATCGTCCAGATCTCCGAGTGCGGTGGAGAGTACTCTGATTATGCGACGTTCAAGGTCGACACTTCCTGCCATCCAGTCCTGGCGGCCGGTGAGTGCTATACCTATAGCTACGAGTTCGAGTTCGTGCCCGCCGGGGACGTGCTCTATCGCAACGTTGCTGATGTGGAGATCTCCAACCTCGTCGACAGCAACGGAGAGATGTCCGGCGTCAGGGCCTGCGACGAGTTCACCCTGCCCTGCGAGCCTGAGCTAACCGTGGTCGATGAGAACGCTTGCCTGGAGGACAAGTTCTGCGTCCCCTGTGGGTTTGAGGTCAAAGCTCTGACCGACAATGGCCCGTGGGAGCTTATCGGCGATGAGTGCACTCACTTCGAGTTCATCGTGAACCTGAAGATCACCAACGTCGATGCGCCCCGCAACTGCTGCTACGAGCTGCAGAACAAGGCCATCCTGACCGGTGATTCCGGCACTGTGGTCACCGACTGCGTGTCGCTGTGCATCTACAGCGGCTCGTTCGAGACCACTCTTGACGTCAGCAAGACCGCTGATGTCAGCTGGACCGAGGATATCAAGCTGGGCTTGAATCTCCCGGACGAAGCCACTGTTGAGGAAGTCCAGCCCGAGATGGTCCAGTATGCTGAGGACGGCACTCCCGTGCTCGTTGAGCAGTACGTCATCAGCGACCAGGGCCACTTCGTCGTCTGCGGCACCATCACGGTGACCAACACCGGCGACTACGCGACCGAGGGCCTGTTCATCACCGACACCGTGCAGATCTTTGATGGATCCAACTGGATCGATCTTGCCACCATCGATGTGGACACGTCCTGCATGCCGACCCTGTGCCCCGGACAGAGCTACGCCTACAGCTATGAGATCACCTTCGACCTCGATAACGTCGCGGCGGTCTCGTTCCACGACAACCCGCTCCAGAACGTCGTGTTCGCTGGTGCGTGCAACTACGATGACGATGCCGAGGGTGCGTACTACTACCTGCCTCTCGAGGTCCCCTTCCTGCCTACCCAGGTGACGATGGAGACCGATGTTGACTACAGCTACGAGGTCGTGGCGCCCCTGGAGGTCACCTGCGAGGAATCTACGATGACCTTCGCTACTCAGGTGTCCTACTACCAGTACGTTGTGATCAACTTCTGCGACGAGCAGGTCAAGCTGAACGTCATCACCGACATATGCGCCAAGTCCACTCTGACCTACAACAGCAACTGCGACTGCGTCAGCGAGGACCTGGAGACCGCCATCCACTACGAAGGAAGCTCCGTTGTGACCGGAGAGGAAGTGTGCGCTGAAGTCGCCTTCCAGTCCCATGACTGTGACGACGACGCCATGAGCATCTGCATCCACTGCCAGTCGGTGGATGTTGACATGCACGCCCTGCTCTGCGCTGCCAACGACGTGAGCGTCTACTACGACGAGGATGGGTTCGCCATCAACGACCAGCAGATGCTGTTCTACGGTGCGTTCGCCTGCTTCGAGATGCCGCAGGACAACCAGGAGCCAGCCTGAACGAACCGCTGAGCGCCCAGGAGAGCGATCAAACCTTTTCCTACCTTTTTCCATAAAATGTTTTATATTTTAATATAAACGGACGAAGAGCCGTCGTTCCCATCTGTAAAAAAATAATATAAAGAATTAACGAGTGATAGCTAACAAATGTGTAATTTTCAAAAAATCATGTTATATCAATAAGATTTTAAACATTATCTATTAAGAAACCAATATATACTGCCTGCTCCCAAAGTAGATTGGGGCCCCACGAGGGGGGGCAAACTGGAAGGAGGTGAAAATGTGATAGAGTGGGTATACTTCAGCGGATCCGTGGTGTTCTTTGCCGCCACCTGGACATACATCAGGTTCGTCAAGCGCGGCCGGTAAACGGCCCCAGAAGCCTGATTAGTAAACCCAACGGCAGGCCGCAAGGGCCTCCCGCCTGTTTTTCATTCAACTCACAATCTGGAGCGATAACCCTCTTCCGGGTAGTTGAGTTTCTTGATCCGGGCGAGGACCTCGCCGCCCTGCGCAGGAAGCTCGGGGGCGGCGGTGACCTCACGGCACTGGTAATAGTCCTCGTACCTGGCGACCAGCTCGTCGAGACTGGCGGTCCCCTCCTCTCCATCGCTCAGGTGCAGGGTGAGGGTCTTGCGGTCCAGGACCCCCAGGCCGGGGGCCTGCTCCAGCAGGTGGGACACCGGCCGTTCCAGGGAACGGTGGTTGAAGATGCTCATCTCCTGCGACAGGTCCCACAGGGTGATCGGCGCTCCCACGTTCATCTTCTGGATCGTCAGGAGGGCGCGGTACGCGGCG
>Ga0183100_1000124_pt2 | contig 49564 bp, 49 predicted proteins | sample Biomet2_FD_127789 | JGI IMG/M metagenome (GOLD analysis project Ga0183100, IMG submission 127789) | Microbial communities from bioreactor (seeded with anoxic lake sediment) at LBNL, California, USA - Biofuel metagenome 2 | ecosystem: Engineered > Bioreactor > Anaerobic > Unclassified ... | reverse complement strand
TTTACAATAAGTAACTTGCTATTATTTTTGCATGTGATCAAAGATCAACTTTGACACTTGAGCCATAGTTTCTGCTGTTTTTTCCGGTGAAATTACATTTTTAGCTAAAATCACAAGTACATAACTTCTTCCATCAGGTAAATATACAATTCCGCTGTCGTGTCGGATACCTGTAATACTTCCTGTTTTATGTGCAACTTTAACATCTTTTGGCAAATATGCAGGTATTAGATCATTGAATTTTTGATCACTCAAAATTGCAATCATTTCTTGTGATGCCTTCGTTGAAACTAAATTTAACTTCCCTAATTTTAGAAATAATGAATAGAGACCTTTTGCAGTAACTGTATTGTTTAAATTAGAATCAAAGGCTTTTTGATCTTCAACTCCTCTTAAAACTGTAATTCCGGAAATAGAATTCTCTTTAAGAAAATTCATGATATTATCAGCGCCCACAAGATCTATTAATAAATTAGTTCCTAAATTACTGCTCACAGTAATCATATCATAAACAATATCATAGATCGTACGCTTTTTATCAATATATTTATACATATTTTCCCCGCCATCTTCTGCTATATCCAAAGAGTAATGTGAGGAATCTACGATGCTCTTGAAATCATTTTTTACTATCACCGAATCTGTAAGTTTAAATTTTCCCTGCTTTGCCTGATCAAAAACTCCCAGCATTATAGGAGTTTTAATTGTACTTGCAGCGTGAAAGATTTCTTCAGAATTAATAAAAAGTGAATTTCTGCTATTGCCTATTTCTTCAAAACATAAGGCAAAATATGCGCTGTCAGCGTTAAATCTTTCCTTAATACTATTTTTTAGAGACTCCATATTTTGTCCTAAAATAATCGAAGAAAAAAATATTACGAAACTAAATACGTAATTCATTATTTAAGCATTAACATTCTTTTAGCAATAGATGTATTGCCTGTTTTTACAATATAGAAATAAATTCCTGTGGACAAATTATTTCCATTAAAGAGAATTTCATGTTCTCCCTGATTTTGATTGCCTGAGAACATAGTTTTCACTTCGTTTCCAAGTATATCGTATAATTTAACGGAAACAAATCCAGAATTATTTATATAATACTTAATAACCGTACTTGCATTAAAGGGATTAGGATAGTTCTGATAAACTTTAAATTCAGAGACATGATCAATATTATTTTCTACATTCGTAGATACTTTTTTTCCTATTCCGGTTACGGGAATAGAAATTGATCCGGCATTTGTTGAGATAGTAAGATTAGAATTATATACAAGATTTGAATCCGGTACAAACATTATTGTAACTTTTTTATATGACGATGGATCAATACTTGCCGGTGTGTTTACTATTTTAAACTGCATACTGTTAACTGACATTGAATTTACAGTTAAAAGACTATTGCCGGGATTATTTACATAAACGGTTGCATATGATGTATCTGATACATTTGTAGAATCGAAACTGCAAGCTACTGGTACAGCCTTAAACAAAGGAGCTTGCGGAGTTGTATTTGTTGTTATAAAAGAATATATACGGTCAGCAAAATCAGGATGATCTATAAATGGATTTCTTTTATGCTGAAACGATTCAACGCGAGTATTGCGTAACATCTCGCGGGCATCAACTAAATCTAATTTATTCCAAACTCTAAATGCTCTTTCCTGCTTAGCAGTGAAAAATGTTCCGTAGTTTGAAGGATATCTGATAATAAAATAGAACATAGATCTGCTGACATTACCTTTGTGAACATTTCTTGGCTCAAACACTATCGAATTTGTACTGTCGTTTCCCAGTTTGCTGCCATTATTTTCATAAGTCGGAGTACCTACAACATATCCGAAAGAATAATTTGATCTTCTATTATTCGGGACATCATCGGTTGGATAAAGATGAAATAAATCTGATCTCATCGGCTCATTTTCACTAAAATTTGATTGAGGCCATGTATGCTCGGTATTGAAACCCAAATTTTGCGCCGTAGTTCTATCAGCAGCTTTTACCCTTTTACCAGAATAGACACATTCAATAGTATCACCGCCGTAATCATCAATTGTCTCAAACATTTTGTCTCTTGCAGTATTATAACCCAGGGAAGTATGATTATTAACTAATGCTGTTAAAGCGGTCTTAAGTTCATTATCAAATTTATTAAACGTAGTAACATCGTAATTATCTCCATATTTACCGCTGCCGGTACATTTAATCACTGCGGCTGAAAACTGATCTGCTGTAGTAAAAAATACTAAATCATAATCATATATATTACTGACAGGTTTATAAGTAATGTTTACGGCAATACTATCATTAGAAGGTATTGTATAAGCAGTATCAACTATAAAACTCATGTTTTTATGCGATACATAAACAGTCTTTGCAGCCGGTCCTCTATTAATAACATAAAATGTTTTTATAGATGTAGTATTAACAACCTGCTGAGGGAATAACAGACTATCCATACTCATAGATATCTGTGCATTAATTACAGAAGCAAAAACCAAAAATGGTAAAAGATATTTAGTCAAGCAGTTTTTCCTTTCAAACAAAAAATATAAGTGAAAATTTAATCATTTTAAATATCACTATTTTTTACTAATTTTACCAGATAAATTTTCGGAAACAATAATGTTTAAATATTTTTTGCCCTTGTTCATATTCTTAATAATTACAGTTCAAGCTCAGGAAACAAATCATAAATGGAAACAGCTTAACGGTAATAGCAAACAAAAGTACTGGTACGATTCGTCCATGCTTGACTCTGTTAAGAATGACAATTTTTCTATTTGGATATTGCAAGAACATAATCCTCCTATGGTTTTTGATGAGATAAAAGGAGAAATAAACAGGTCAAAAACTTTATATACAGTTGACTTAAAATCTGTAAAATATGGGATACTAAAAGTTGTTTATTACGATGCAATGAATAAAGAAATTGCTTCTTTTGATTACAACACCGGCAAATTTACGGATGAAGTAAAATATACTTATCCGGTAACAGAAGATTCACCCGTCTATATGTTTATTAAAGAATATTTTTCAAAAAAAGGTAAATTTGTAAAATAATGCAAGCTGAAAACTATTTAGAGAAATTCGTTTTTGTTACTGACTCAGCTATTGAAGGAAAAGGTATATTTATTTCAAAGCCTATTTTAGAAGGCGAGATCATTATGGTCATTAAGGGAGAAACAATATCTGAAGAAGAATGCATCAGACGTGAAGAAGAAGAAGGAAATGTTTATATATTTTGGAATGATGCGAATTATATAGATGTAATCAATACAAAAAAGATTAAGTATATAAACCATAATTGCGAATCAAACTGTTCCGTTGAAGAAAATGACGAAGATTCTCTGCTGCTTATTGCCAGCAGAAACATCGATGCAAATGAAGAATTGACAATTGATTATGGATATGATGAAATATATGAAGAGTGCAGATGTGATGCATGCTGTCAAAAGAATGTTTAGCCCTGAAAAGTAATTCCTTTCTCTTTCATTATTCTTTCAAACTCCTCTTCATTTTCAACTGTAAAGCAAACCCGGACATATTGATAAGAAAGTTTTAATCTATAAATAAATTTTCTTTTATACCTAAGTGTATCCTTAGGAAACCAGAAAACAAAATTCCCACTTCCCCAAATCCTATATTTACCATTTAATGAGTTTGGAACTATTTTAGATGCCTTTTCTATTTCATTTAATTCAATTTTCTTTTGAGTTAAAGAAGGAAAATAATAATTAAATAGAACCAGACTGACATCATTAACTTGTACCAATTTATCCAGATAATCCATAATAATTTTTTATTTTTGTAATAATACTTTAGAAATATCAGTAAATTTATCATTGGCAGCATTTTGTACATAACTTCTCATTATTCCTCCAAATGGGTAATAATCCTTTGCCTGGCTCTCAGCCTTCTCTTTAGATACCCTATTTCCAGGAATAAGAATTTGCATACTCAATCGAAATGAACCCTTTATATTTTGTATATTCATAAAATTTAATAGCCAGTTATAGTCCAGCAACTCAATTCGTAAAGGGAACAATCCTTTATCCTAATCTGAACACCAAAACATTTTTCAATCTCTCCTTTCCTTTGATATGCTGATACAAGCCACCAAACACCATCCCTCGTTACTTTTGCTTCTAATAAAGGTATCAATTCAATGCAATCTTTACATACATGTTTCGTTGCTATTTTTATTGCAGACAAAGAATCAGGACAACATTTTATTTTGTCTTCGGCAATTATTCTGTTGTATTCATTAATTGCTTTTATGTCATTCTCTTGTTCTTTATTCGTATAATGAGTATTGGCACAGCCATAATTAATAAATAAAGACATTAAGATAAAATAAATAAAATTGATTTTCATTTTTAAATATTTATTTAAGAATTTTAGTCAAACAGCCGGCATCTGCACCTAAAAGACGATCTTTAACTCTAATTTCAAGTGAAAAATCTTTTTGAACATTGCCTTTAACTTGATATGCAGTAACAATCCACCAAAGACCGTCTTTAGTCTTTTCCGCTTTTAAAAGTGGAATTAATTCAACACATTCACATTCATTTTTTATATATTTCACTGCAATATTTATAGCAGTTAAAGAATCAGGACAATATATTTTATTACCCTCAGTAATTACCTTTATATCTTTTTTCTGTTCATCAATGGTATAATATGTTTTACAGCAACCAATACTTATAACTAAGAAGAATAAATAAATATAAACAAAATTGATTTTCATATTATTCTTTTTCTATTTTTACCAAAATAATTGTATAAGTAGGAATTGAATTACCCTCCATTATGTAATAGCTGTTTAAGTAACTTCTTTGCAAAACAACCCCGATTTTCTGTTATAAATTACTTTTTATAAGTTAAAATGTCAAATACTATTTGTCTGAACCTTGATAGCATATCCGACTCCGGATGGGACATCCGTACCCGGATGCGCCTGATTTACCTGATTATCACGTTTTTAGCTACAAAATGTTTAGTAACAAGTTGTAATTTTATACCCCAATCGTACTTAGAGTGTAATCAAGGCAATCCTTTAATCAGGTAAATCATGGTTCAGACTTATATATACTTAGGCCATAAACTTTAATTATTTTACCATCCATTTTATTTATATATGCATATAACTCTACACCTTGAGAATCAGCAGGAACTTGATTATACACTTTCCATACTCCATCTTTTGATAATTCAGTTTTGAAAGTTTTGTTTAGATAATCAGTTTCGCCATACAAAGGAATCCATATTGCTTTTGCAATTTTTATTGCTGTTGCAGCATTGGGGATATAGCCATCATTCTTAGGATCGGTTTCAATAAAGCTGGGTTTATAATTATTTTCACTTGATTTGTCCTTGTCTTTTGAACTATTGCAAGAAACTAATATTAAGCATTCCAATATCAACATAAAATATAATAATTTCATTATTTATAACCATGAGCTTTAATTATTTTACCATCTTTTTTATTTATATAAGCATATAATCCACCACCGACTTCATACTTCTTGGGCAAAGTAGTTTCCACGTACCATATCTCATTATTTAGTAATTTTGCAACATAAGGTTTAAATTCGATGAATTTATTATTATACATTGGATACCATACAGCTTCAGCTATTGCTATTGCAGTTTCAGCATTGGGGACATACACAGTTTTTTCCGGGTTAGCCCCAATAAAGTTAAGAGTATCTATTTTTACAACAGATTTTTTCTTTTCAATTGGGTGAACATTTTTCTTTTCCACAGTGCTGTTACATGATACTAAAAAGAAGAAAGGAATTATGAATAAACATAATTTAGATTTCATTTTATCTCTCATTTAATTAATAACTCTGAATACAATTATTTTGTGTTTTCATTTATGTCTATTCTGTGTGCTTCTTTTTGGCTCAACAGCCTATGTCCCTTCTTCACTAAATACTCCTGCTTTGAGTACTTAATTTATCCTAGTTTTGTGACATTTCTAAAGAGTCATATCTATGACTTTTCTAAAGGGTTATTACAAGTAATTTTTATTTTTGCAAGCTTATTGATAAACACTAAATTTTAAGTTACTTTTTAGAATAGAAAAAATATTATTCTAAAATGGAAAAAATATGTTAAAAAAGCAAAAATTATCATTTTGGCAGATATGGAACATGAGTTTTGGGTTTTTGGGAATTCAATTCGGTTTCGCTCTGCAAAATGCAAATGTAAGCAGAATATTTGAGACTCTAGGTGCAAACGTAGATGAAATACCTATTTTATGGATAGCTGCCCCTGTAACCGGATTGATAGTACAACCAATTATTGGTTATTTAAGCGATAGAACCTGGGGCCGCCTTGGAAGAAGAAGACCTTTCTTTTTAACCGGTGCAATTCTGGCTTCGTTGGCTTTATTAATTATGCCTAACTCCCCTGCTTTATGGATAGCTGCAGGAATGCTGTGGATTATGGATGCATCCATAAATATTTCCATGGAACCTTTTAGAGCATTAGTAGCAGATAAGCTCCCTTCAGAACAACGTACATCAGGTTTTGCCATGCAAAGCTTTTTTATAGGTACAGGAGCCGTTGTTGCTTCAGCCCTTCCGTATATTTTTACCAATTGGTTTCACGTTAGCAATACTGCTCCGGCGGGAAAAATTCCTCCTTCTGTTATGTATTCTTTTTATATTGGAGCAATTGCATTTTTATCATCCGTTATATATACAGTTGTAACAACTAAAGAATATCCTCCTGAAAATCCGGAAGAATTTAAAGCCCACAAAGAGGCTACAAAAGGCATTTTAAACGGATTTACCGAAATTTTTACTAATATGTTTAAGATGCCAAAAACAATGCTTCAGTTGGCCATAGTTCAGTATTTTTCGTGGTTTGCATTATTTGCAATGTGGATATACACTACACCAGCCGTTACACATCATATTTATGGCGCAATTGATACAAAATCTGCTTTATATAACCAAGGGGCTGACTGGGTAGGTGTTCTGATGGCCGTATATAACGGCTTTGCCGCAGTAACAGCATTTTTATTGCCACTCATAGCTAAATATACCAGTAGAAAAACAGTTCACGCCATAAGCCTTATTGTTGGCGGTATCAGCTTAATTTCTTTCTATTTTATAAAAGACCCTACCTTACTTTTAATTTCTGAATTAGGTATCGGACTTGCCTGGGCTTCAATTCTATCTATGCCATACGCCATATTAGCCGGATCATTGCCGCAGGAAAAAATGGGATTCTTTATGGGTGTATTCAACTTCTTTATAGTAATACCCCAGATTACTGCCGCTGCTGTATTGGGATGGATTGTTAAACACTTCTTTGGGAATGATGCAATATATGCCTTAATAATTGGAGGTGTGTCAATGATGATAGCAGCCGTTACAGTGTTGTTTGTAAATGATGATAATAAGGAAGTAACTGTTAAATAATTATCAGTTGTCTTTTTAATAATTAAGCTTATGCTAAGAGTAATTCTTTTATGCATAAGCTTTTTTTATACATAAAAAAATTGGCCAATAAACTATTTACAATTTATTGACCAACTTAAAAATAAATCGAACTTAATCAATTTATGGGATTAGGCTAATTTTTTAGATTTTGTATCTTTAACTAAAAGCCACAACCCTGCAGAAATAGCTAAGGAAACAGTGCTGATAATAAATATCAAATTTTTATCAACAACTCCTGAAATCCATTTACCTATGAATAAGCTTACAATTAACTGAGGGATAACAACCGATAAATTAAAAATGCCCATATATAAACCGGTTTGTTTTTTATTTACAAAATCAGTCATTATTGCAAAAGGCAAACTAACAACCGCAGCCCAGCCTATACCGGCAATTGCCATAAAAATGTATATATGATATATTTCAATTCCAAATACCTTAAACATTCCATTGCCCGATAAAACAATTAGTAAATACCCCAATGCCATTGTTGCTACACATAGCATATGGGTTTTAACACGCCCAATTTTTTCGGTAATCGGTTCAAGTACTAAAGCCGGCAGAATGAACCCAATTGTGTTTAGAATAGCAAATGAAATTGCGATAATTTGCCCGATGTATTTATCGTCCTTGATGTTTAGAATATTTTGAATATAAGCAAAAATAAAAACAAACATGGTTTGTATACCAATCCATGAAAAACCATGAGCTAAAAACAATTTAAGTAATTCCGGTATATTTGTTTTTTTAGTTACAGCTTCCTCAACTGAACTGTTATCAGATGTTGACTCAACAGTAAGCGTTTTGCTTTCTTTAATAAAGAAAGTAGGTAATACACTAAATAAAAGAACAATAACAACTCCCACCCAAATAAGGTTGTAATTTCCAAGAGTGGCGCCTACAACATAAGCAAATACTCCAAAGAATCCAGAAATAGTCTGCATCCAGGTATATCCTTTTGTCCTTGCAGTCCCTTCAGGCGTAACGTCAGCGATAATTGAACGTGTAGGATTAAAACTAATGTTAATTGCCAAATCTAAAGTTAAAGCTACTGCGATTGCAACGCCCATTAAGGATTTGTAACCCAGAAAGACTGCAATTTTGTCAATATTCGGCAAAGCAATAAGCATTAAAGAGGCAACAACGCCACCGATAAGAATAAATGGTCTTCTTCTTCCACCCCAGAACCATACTTTATCACTTATCAGGCCAATTAACACCTGCCCAATAATACCGGCTGCAGGTCCTGCGGCCCATACAATACCAACTTCTTCAATGTTCAAATGATATTTAGTTGATAAAATCCAGCTTAGAGCAGATATTTGAATTGAAAGCGCAAAGCCCATTGCAGTTGACGGCAACGAAAGCATTGCATAAAATGAATTAGTCAATTTTTTCTGAATTTCAAGCATAAGAAATCCTTAAGTTAATTTTCTTAATAATCTAAATTATAAGTTTAAAAATAGTTAAGTTATTTATAAAAAACACATTTATTGGCTATTTTAATAAAAATATATACGGACCTTCCCCCTGCAATTTTATATTTTTATTATCGGGCATTTTAAATTCATTCCCGGAAATTAAATCTTTATAAGCTTTAACTCCCTTCATATTATCAGAATAGTTATTCAAGTCTATTTCTTTTTGATTTCCATCCTTAATGATATTTAATATTCTTTCGTTGCCCAAAATTTTGAAATAGACATAAAAATCATTTGAAGGAGGATAATGCACCATCTTGCCCTTTGATAAAGCCGGATATTCCTTTCTAAGTTTAAGGATATTGGAAATAAAGTCGTAATATTTATTTTCCTCTTTCGTTCTCTCCTCTTTTTTGAAAGCATTATGAGTACTGTTGCTAAAGCCGCCCGGGAAATCTGAGCGAAGTAACCCATGCTCTTCCGCTCCTTTCATGCCTACTTCTGTTGCATAAAGTATTTGCGGAATTCCCCTGCTTGTAAGCATCATCTGAAGAGAATTAAACAATTTTGTGTCGTTTTTTGCATAAAATTTAATTCTTGCAACATCATGATTATCAACAAAAATCATTAACTGCTCTGGATTCGGATATATAAAGTCTTTTGCAAAGGCTTCATATATTGTGTTTAAGGATCCTTCGCCTGTATAATATTTCCAAAAAGAATCCCTTAAACCAAAATCAGTCAAAGATGGAATGTTTGAATCGAAATCTTTTTTATAAAAACTATTTTTTTGGAATGAAGAAAGATAAGCAAAGTCCCCCGTCCAAACTTCAGCAACAATATTTAGTGTAGGATATTCATCTAAAATAGTTTCGGCCCAGGAAGACATAAATTTCTGGTCGTTATAGGGATAAGTGTCTTCTCTAATACCGTCAAGACCGGAATATTCCGTCCACCAAATCGTATTTTGAATAATATATTTTTGAACAAAAGGATTTCTTTGATTTATATCCGGCATGTTGTCAGCAAACCACCCTTGAGTAATTTTTAATATGGATGCACTATCTGAATGGACATCAGAAAAGGATTCCTTATTATGGTTGGCCGGTAGATGTTTTTCAGGAGTTCCATTTATCCAGTCGGGCGTGGGTAAATCTTTTATCCAGGGATGTTCTATTCCAAAATGATTTGCAACATGGTCAAAAATAATTTTAAGCCCTTTATTATGAGCTTCAATCACTAATTTCTTATATAATTCGTTGGAACCCAAACGCTTATCCACATTATAATAATCAGTGGAAACGTACCCATGATAGCTTATAAAAGTGTTATTTTCGACAACAGGAGTAATCCATAATGCAGTTACTCCTAAGTTTTTCAGATAATCCAGATGATCCATTATGCCCTGGATATCCCCGCCATGCCTGCCGATGGATTTATTATTATTCCAAGATCTGTCAAAATCAACGGCATCTGCAAAACCCGGCACTTTATCATTTGAAGTATCGCCATTTGCAAAACGGTCCGGCATAATAAGGTAGACAGCGTCATCATTAGAAAAACCCTGATGTATTTTAGCTGAATTTTCTCTTTTTGAAATTGAGTATTTATATTCGCATTTTGAGCTGCTATTCTTTAATGTAAGTAAATAACTGCCCGGTTTGCAATTCTTTGATATCTCAATATCAATAAAAGCATAATCAGGATTAGAGACTTCATTAATTTTAATAACTTTGATTTCATCAGAATTAAAAGAAGCATTTATGTTTTTCAGATTTTTCCCATAAACCATTAATTGAATGGTGTTTAATTTCATTCCTTCCCACCAATTTGGCGGTTCAATTTTGTTAATTGAAATTTCCTGGGCTAATAGAGAGAATGTAATCGAAAAGAAGAAACACATTTTCGAACAAATCTTGAGCATAAAAATCCTTCAAAATGAAAATAATACTATTGCAAAAAATACATTAAATTTTCTATAATTGAAAATGCTTAAAACGATGTTATTTCTTATTTTTGAGCAGAATATCACGGTGATTTGCAAAGGTGTTTAATGTGGCCGAATGCTTATTGTTAATATGAACAATTATGGAGGTTAAAGAGACCCCATATAAATATTTCTATTTCTTTACGCTTTATCTTGATTTTAAGGTATAATAAAGTTTAATTTAAGTTTGATTTTTTTGAAATTATGAAGAACCAGGATAACGAAAAGAATATTATTGTAAATCGCAAAGCAAGATTTGAATACACAATACTTCAGACAATAGAGGCTGGTATTGTATTGCAAGGAACTGAAGTTAAATCCCTGCGGCTGGGTAAAGCAAATTTGAGTGATGCTTATGCAAATATTAAGGATAATGAAGTCTGGCTGCTTAATTTGCATATAAGTGAATATACCCAGGGGAATATAAATAATCACGACCCTTTAAGAACCAGGAAGCTATTGCTCAACCGAAGTGAAATAAGAAAGCTTCTTGGTAAAATAAAAGAAAAAGGATTAACTTTAGTACCACTGAGAATGTACTTTAAAAATGGAAAAGTTAAGGTTGAAATAGCGCTTGCAAAAGGAAAAAAAGTCTATGATAAACGAGAAGCTATTGCTAAAAAAGACTTCACGCGTGACCAGGAAAGAAAAATAAAATACTAAATTCCAATATAGATATAGATACTAATAAATGAATAAAATAAACTTCCCGTCAATAAATGAGCAAATGGACCTAATAAAAAGAGGGACATTTGAGATTATTCCTGAAGAAGAACTTGTAAGAAAACTTGAAAAATCTCTTAAAGAAAACAAACCTTTAATTATTAAATTAGGCTGCGATCCAAGCCGGCCGGATTTACACATTGGGCATGCAGTTGTTCTTAGAAAACTTGCACAATTCCAATCCCTGGGGCATCAGGCAGTTTTAATTATTGGTGATTTTACAGGCATGATTGGTGATCCATCAGGCAGAAACGTAACCCGCCCAGCTCTTTCTTTGGAAGAGACCCGCATCCACGGACAATCGTATTTTGAACAGGCATCTAAAATTCTTGATAAAGAAAAAGCAATAATCCACTATAATTCTGAGTGGCTAAGTAAAATGTCCTTTGAAGATGTAATTAAATTAGCTTCAAAATATACTGTCGCAAGAATGATTGAGCGGGATGATTTCACTAAGAGATTTAAAGCCGGTGAACCAATAAGCATCCATGAATTTTTGTATCCGCTTGCTCAAGGAATGGATTCCGTAGCAATAAAAAGTGATGTTGAGCTCGGAGGAACTGACCAGAAGTTTAATCTATTAGTCGGTCGTGATCTACAGCGCGAATATGGTATAGAACCACAGATTATATTAACTATGCCATTATTAGTAGGAACTGACGGCATCGAAAAAATGAGTAAATCTTATAATAATTACATTGGACTTTCCGACACGCCTGCTGATATTTTTGGACGGACATTATCAATTCCCGACTCTTTAATATATACATATTATGAATTAGGTACTGATATTTCTAACGAGGAATTACTTAAGGTAAAGGCTCAATTAAACGATAAAGAAATAAATCCAAGAAATATAAAAAGAGATTTGGCCAAGATTCTTGTAAGAATGTATCACTCACAAGAGGATGCAATTAGGGCAGAAGAAGAATTTGATAAGATTTTCATAAAAAAGGAAGTTCCTGATGAAATTCCTGAGATAATTTTCGATAATTCCATAAATGGAATAAACATACTTGATTTGATTGTAAAAGTAAATTTTTCCCCTTCAAAGGGAGAAGCGAGACGTTTAGTGATTCAGGGGGGCGTATCCATCGATGGTGTAAAAATAGAGGATATTGCGGCTTCGATTAATATAGATAAGCCAATTGTTTTAAAAGTTGGCAAGAGAAAATTTGTTAAAATAATATGTGAATAGAAAGGAGATGATACTTTGTATGTACCAACCAAAATTTTCTTTACAAAAGGTGTAGGTAGACATAAAGAGTATTTGACATCATTTGAGCTTGCATTAAGAAGCGCAAATATAGAAATATGTAATTTAGTAACTGTCAGCAGTATTTTTCCTGTTGGTTGTAAAAGGATAACTAAAGAAGAAGGTATCAAAGAATTAAAGCCGGGCCAGATTACCTTTTGCGTAATGGCAAGGAATTCTACAAATGAACCTAACAGGCTTATTGCTTCTTCATTAGGTGTAGCCATTCCGGCTGATGTGAATGCTTATGGTTATTTATCAGAACATCATCCTTTCGGACAGACTGAAAAAGTTGCAGGTGAATACGCTGAAGATTTGGCAGCAACTATGTTAGCTACTACATTGGGATTAGATTTTAATCCTGACCAAGATTGGAATGAACGTGAACAATTGTATAAAATGTCCGGTAAAATTGTAAGATCATTTAACGTTACCCAGTCCGCTGAGGGTGACAAAAATGGATTATGGACAACAGTAATTTCTGCAGGTATATTTTTACCTTAATTTTGGATATATAAATAAAAAGGCTGCCCAGGCAGCCTATTTTTTTAACTCTTCTGATTAGCTTCTTCGATGTGAATTTTTTTCCCTTTGATTTTACATCCCTGCATAGCTTCAATAATATCTTCAGCTTTATTTGCCGGAACGTTAACGAATGTATATTTGTCAAAAAGATCTATATCACCAATTAATTTACCGGGGATATTAGCTTCACCTGCTATAGCTCCCAAAATATCACCAGGTCTAACTTTATCTTTTTTACCTACAGTTAGAAATAATCTGGCAGTATTTTTATCAACTCTTTCAGTTTTTCCACCTCGTTTACCTCTGCCACTGTTCCTGTTCCCTTCTCTTTCAAAGGTTTCTACAGTCAGATCAAGAGGTTCTTTTTCATCTTTAAAATTCATTTTAAATAAGGCGGCGGCAACTTCTAACGAAGTAAAATCTTCATCAACTATTTTTTCAATTTGAGAAATATATTTTTTTAGTTGACCATCCTTAAGAACATCCTTTATCTGATTAGCAAAAATGTTAAATTTCATTTCCTCAACATCATCAAACGAAGGAACAGCATTTAATTTAATTTTAGTCTTAGCATATTTCTGAATATCTTTAAGCTTTGACATCTCCCAAGCGGTAACAAAAGAAAAAGCTTTACCATCTTTGCCTGCACGGCCTGTCCTGCCGACTCTATGGACGTAATACTCAACATCCTGAGGCATATCATAATTAAATACAGCTTCTACATTCTCCACATCCAAACCTCTTGCAGCCACGTCAGTTGCTATAAGGATTTCGATATCTCCTCTTTTGAATTTATTTAATACTCTTTCACGAACTGCCTGCCTCATATCACCATGCAAGCCTTCAGCTCCATAACCGCGTGCCTGCAAATGTTCAATTAGCTCATCAACTCCTTTTTTCGTATTACAGAAAATAAGAGATAATTTGAAATTATTGATATCAATTATTCTGGCAAGTACTTCCAGTTTATGCTTCTCTTTAACTTCATAATATATTTGTTCAATATTTGGAACTGTTAATTCCTGCTGTACAACTTTTATGAAGACAGGATCTTTTTGGAATTTCTTGGTCAATTCCAATATGGGTTTTGGCATAGTTGCGGAAAACATAACAGTTTGACGGTCTTCCGGAACTTCTTTAAGGATAACTTTAATATCATCAATAAAGCCCATATTAAGCATTTCATCAGCTTCGTCCAATACCACAAGCTTAATTGCTGAAAGGTTAATTGATCCCCTCTCAATATGGTCCATAATTCTTCCGGGAGTACCTATAACTATCTGAACACCACTTTTTAATGCTCTTAACTGCCGCTCAATAGGTTGTCCTCCATATACAGGAAGAAATGAAACGTCCTTTTTATACTTTGCTAATTTTTTCATTTCTTCTGCCACTTGTATTGCTAACTCCCTTGTAGGGCACATTACCAATACTTGTATTTTTTTTGTAGTAGCAGAAAGGTTTTCTATTGCGGGGATACCAAATGCAGCTGTTTTACCGGTGCCTGTTTGTGCCTGACCTATAACGTCTTTACCTTTTAACATTTCGGGGATTGCTTCAGATTGTATCGGGGTGGCTTCTTCGTAACCTAACTCAACTATCGCTTTATTCATCTCTTTTGAAAGAGATAAATCTTCAAATTTTAATTTGCTCATGTAGCCTTTTCTTTAAACATATTTTATTCAATTGTAAATATACTAATAAATTATGGTAATATTAAATTTCCACTATAGTATCTGTTTTATAAATAAATATAAAAACAGAATTTAAGTTCAGGGGCATCTCTCTAATTCTGATGAAAATAATGAATTATGAAAAATTCCTGCTCTAATCACAGCAATTCTACTGAGCAAACATTTTATATTGCTCATACATTACAATTGCCGTATCAAAATCAAATCTGGCACGAATTAAAAAGGCTTCATCTCTCTTGGCTAAGGGGGGCTCTTCTTCCCATTCCATATTTGAATTCAATACTTTATGGGTATTTATGTCCTCTATAGCCCAGGAAGCAACTCCGTTCTTTCTGGATTTCATAGTCATAAAGATCAGATCTTCAATTTGAAACTTTACAGCCTTATTGAACCACTTAATTTTTTCTTCATCAGTCACTATTGTTCCATATTTATACTTATCAACATTATCATTATCGAATAATTTATTATTTATTTTATATTAAAGCGAAAAATACTGCATATGGTAACAATTTTTATACTCCCCTCTATTGGCTTATACGGGATTATTGCTGTTAGTTGCAACCAACATGTATGGCAAATAAGTAAATAAATTTTATATTTTACCTTATTTTTATATAGGAATATTAAATCTTTATTGTTATTTTTATTATCTAGATTAAGAAATTTATTCACAACTATGTTTAATCTAAAGACATTATAAATTCTTAACAATGAGAACAATAGTTGTTCATTGTATATAGATTTGCAGATATTTATCTGTTACTTAAATGATTTCACAATTGGCATATTTATTGTTTCGGTTTTTGTCAAATTTAAATAATAATAATAAAAGATTTATTTTCATTTTTTGTTGACAATATAACCAAGTTGTTTTAAGTTTGAAAAAAAAATATAAAAATATATGATAACTGAGTTTGGAAAAATTTTTGCATTCTTTACTACAGCAATACTATTTGTAATAATAGTATACATTGTCAGTAAAATTATTAGACCAGCACGCCCTACCTATGAAAAACTAACAACTTATGAATGCGGTGAAAATCCTCAAGGATCCCCTTGGGTTAAATTTAACATTCGTTTTTATGTTATTGCCTTAATCTTCTTAATCTTCGACGTTGAAGTAGTTTTACTTTTGCCGTGGGCAATGGTATATAAAGAATATGGATTATTGGGATTTTCAATAGGGGCAATTTTTTTAATTCTTCTTGGTTTAGGCATGGCCTACGAATGGCGTAAAGGAGACTTGGAATGGGCAAGACCTAAACCTGTACCTCCTGTATTAAAAAAGACCAACTTAACTAAGATAGAGTTGCTGCCGGTTGAAGAAAATGTTACTCCTTAATTTTATAATATAAGAAACAAATATGGGCTTATTAGATAAACAATTTGAAGATAGTAATATAGTAATTACTACTCTTGATGATCTATTGAACTGGTCAAGATTGTCATCAGTATGGCAACTCCATTTCGGACTGGCTTGTTGTGCTATTGAAATGATGGCCGCTTCCGCTTCACATTATGATTTTGACAGATTCGGAGTAATTCCAAGACCATCACCGAGACAAGCAGATATAATAATTATATCCGGCACGGTAACTTTAAAAATGGGCATAAGAATTAAAAGACTATTTGAGCAAATGGCAAATCCAAAATATATCATTTCTATGGGAAGCTGCTCAAATTGCGGTGGCCCTTATTGGCAGCACGGATATTCTGTATTAAAAGGTATAGACAGAGTAATACCTGTGGATGTTTATGTCCCTGGATGCCCTCCTAGGCCTGAGGCTTTATTGGAAGGTTTATTAAAGCTTAGAGAAAAAATTAGAAATGAATCTTTAGCAAAGAAAAAATTATGAAGACTGAAGAAATTTTCCAAAATTTAAAAGACAAGTTTGGAGACTCTGTTATTGAATTAAATACTTCAATGATAGAGCCATATATTTTAGTAAATCCCTTAGAAGTTGATAAAATAAGTCTATATTTAAGGGATAATGAACTATTACAGTTTAACAACTTAATGGTACTTTCAGGTGTTGATGATGCAAACGGTAAAAAAAATGCCGATGACATAATAGAAGGTGGTACCTTAAGCGTATATTACCACCTCGAGTCAACCATATTGAATCATATAGTTGTTCTCAAAGTTTCTACGCCCAGAGAAAATCCTGAAGTCGCTTCAGTTGAGCCAATATGGAAATCATCTGATTGGCATGAAAGAGAAGCTTACGATATGTTTGGTATAATATTCTTAAATCATCCTGATTTAAGAAGGATTTTGATGCCCTACGATTGGGAAGGCGGATATCCATTAAGAAAAGATTATAAGAGTCCCGAGTTTTATCAAGGGATGAAAGTTAATTATTAATCAATATAAGATTTAAATTAAATTAAAAAAATAAGTTATGGCAGTTAAAACAGAAGAAATGGTACTCAATATGGGGCCTCATCATCCATCTACACATGGAGTTCTACGATTAGAACTTAATATTGAAGGTGAATTGATAATGAAAGTCACTCCCCATATCGGCTATCTTCATAGATGTTTTGAGAAACATGCAGAAGCTATGACCTACCCTCAGGTAGTTCCATATACTGATAGAATGGATTATCTTGCAGCAATGGGTAATGAGTTTGGCTATGCTGTAGCAGTAGAAAAGCTTTTAGGTATTGAAGTCCCTGAAAGAGTGAACTATATTCGTGTCATTATGGCAGAACTTCAGAGAATTGCTTCTCACCTTGTTGCTATCGGTACTTATGCTGTTGATATTGGGGCGTTTACGCCTTTGTTGTTTTGCTTTAGAGACAGAGAAATGATTCTCTCATTGTTTGAAATGACCTGCGGAGCAAGAATGCTCTATAACTACATTTGGGTAGGCGGTGTCTCTCATGATTTGCATCCTGATTTTATTCGTAAGACGCAAGAATTTATTCCTTATTTCAGACCTAAAATTAAAGAATTAAATGACTTGCTGACAGGCAACCAAATATTTATTGAAAGGACAGCTAATGTTGGAATACTTCCTGCTGAAACTGCAATAAATTATGGTATTTCCGGACCGTCTTTAAGAGGCAGCGGTTTAAAATGGGACATAAGAAAAAACGATCCTTATGCAAATTACAATAAATTTGATTTTGACATACCGGTCGGTAAAGGCTTAATGGGTACTCTTGGAGATAGCTGGGACAGGTATTATGTAAGAGTATTAGAGATGGAAGAAAGCTGCAAAATAATTGAACAAGCCCTTGCATCAATTCCTGAAGGTGATGTAACTTCTGCAATTCCAAAAAGAGTAAAACCGCCGGTTGGGCAATTATACTCCCGTATAGAAAATCCTCGCGGCGAGCTGGGTTATTTTATTATCTCAAATGGAACTACAAGTCCTTTCAGAGTAAAAGTAAAAGGCCCTTCTTTTGTCAACTTGGAAGTATTGAATGAGCTTTGCAAAGGTCATTTAATAGCTGATGTAATTGCTATTTTAGGAAGTATTGATATCGTTCTTGGAGAGGTAGATAGATGATATACAACTATTTTTTCAATTTAACCGGCAGTGAAATTGCTTCCGCATTTATCTGCTGTATTTTACCTTTGGTTTATGTGCTGACTTATGTTCTCTATGCCGTATATGGAGAAAGAAAAGTTTCGGCATTTATGCAGGATCGTATTGGCCCAAACAGATGCGGCTACAGAGGATTACTTCAAACAGTAGCAGATTTATTAAAAATGCTTCAAAAAGAAGACATAGTGCCCAGAAATGCGGACAAACCTTTTTGGGTTATGGCACCAATTATTGTATTTACCGGGTGTTTCACTGCATTTGCCTGTATCCCCTTTTCAAGTGCATTTGTCGGATCTGCTTTTTCTTTAGGTATATTAATAGTTATGGCGGCTTCCAGTATTTCAGCAGTCGGACTTTTAATGGCTGGATGGTCTTCCAATAATAAATATTCCCTTATCGGTTCTTTAAGATCTGTTGCTCAAATAGTAAGTTACGAAATCCCAACTTTTTTGGTTGTACTTGTAATGATAATCATTTTGGGAACGTTAGATCTTACTGTAATAAGTGAAAAACAAACTGCATATTTTTGGAATTGGATGATTTTAGGCGGCCCCGGGTTAAGCTGGCAAAAATTCGTCTATATACCTTTTATGGTTTCAAGTTTTATAATAATATACATAAGTACACTTGCAGAAGTAAACAGAACTCCATTTGATATTCCGGAAGCCGAAGCAGAATTAGTGGCAGGTTATCACACTGAGTATACCGGTATGAAATTCGGTATGTTTTTCCTTTCTGAATATGGAAATATGTTTGCTGTTTCTGCAATTGTTTCTATCCTGTTTTTTGGCGGCTACCAGTCACCTTTTGGATATTTGGGCAATAGTCTTAACCTTCCTTGGCTAGTTCCTATTGAGCAATTAGTTTGGTTTTCTATTAAATGTATCTTTTTCGTTTTTGTTCAAATGTGGTTAAGATGGACATTACCTCGTTTAAGAGTAGATCAATTAATGGCAACTTGCTGGAAATATTTAATTCCAATTGCATTTGTTAATTTGATTATTATTGGCTTAATAACAGTATTATAATATGGTACAATATTTTAAAAATATTTATAATGCTTTGGCAACAATTGCCATAGGCATGAAAATTACGTTAAAACATTTTTTCCTTCCGGCAGTGACTATTCAGTACCCGGAAGTTAAACCTGCATTACCGGAACGCGAAAGAAATCGTTTATATGTTAATATAGATGATTGCATCGGATGTGACCAATGCTCACGCGCCTGTCCTGTTTCCTGTATCTCAATTGAGACAGTTAAAGGCACAGCAGATGAAGATTTAGGCAAAACATCCAATGGCAAAAAGAAAGCTCTTTGGGTAACCAAATTTGACATAGACTTTGCAAAATGCTGTTATTGTCAATTATGCGTATTCCCTTGCCCGACAGAATGTATTTACATGACTGATGTTTATGAATATTCAGAGTATCAAAGGGCTGATTTACTTTATCACTTCTCAAACATGACACAAGATGAAGTAAAGACAAAGAAATTAAATTTTGAGAAAGCAGAAGCTGAAAAAGCTGCCCTGAAAGCAGCAGCTCCAAAACCTGAGCCTGTTGCCAAGCCTGCAGTAATCAGTCCTTCGGCACCTATTTCTAAAGAAAAACCTGCTGCTGATAATTTAACTTCAGAGAAAAAAGATAATAACGGAGAGGTAAAATAATGCTGACAATAATCTTTTATCTTTTTGCTGCAGTAACTATTATTTCAGCAATATTTGTAGTAACCACCAGGAATATTGTTCATTCTGCATTTTACTTATTATTTACATTATTCGGTATAGCAGGTTTATACATAACTCTTGGAGCTGATTTTGTTGGAATAGTGCAGCTTATAGTATATGTAGGCGGTATATTAATTTTAATTTTGTTTGGAGTTATGTTAACCCACAAAATTACAAATGTTCAGATAAAAACCGGAACTCTTCAATTATTGCCTGCTTCAATAGCAGTTGGTATTATGGCCGGTTTTATTATTTATGTTTTTAATAGTACTACCTGGTATACAAAAACAAATACAATAACTTCCAGTTCAACACTTACTAATTTAGGTTACTTATTACTAAATCAGTATGCCATTGCATTTGAATTATTAGGTATAATTTTATTAATTGCACTGATAGGTGCAGCTTCATTAGCTCGTAAATAAAAATATTATTATGATGAACATAGGAATAACACATTATCTGATTATAAGCTCAATTCTTTTTTCCTTAGGAATATTCGGAATAATAACCCGTAAGAATGCTGTAATGGTACTTATGGGAATTGAACTTATACTTAATGCAGCTAATATTAACTTTGTAGCTTTCGGGCGTTTCGGAAATTATATTCAAGGCAGTTTAATGGCTTTGTTTGTAATTGTATTAGCAGCAGCAGAGGCCGCAATTGCACTGGCAATTGTTTTAAACATTTACAAAAACTTCTCAACTGTTAATGTTGATGAAATTGATAAATTAAAAGATTAACCATTATGACAGATACTTTACTTGTACAAATAGCAATTGCTATTATTTGTCTGCCGCTTTTAGGATTTACTACGGTAATATTTAGCGGTGCCAAAATTAAGAAGGCATACTTATTTGAAATCTTTATTATTTGCTTAACTTTCATTCTCTCTGCCTTTTTGGCTTTCCAGAAGTTAGCTTATTACCCTGCTCCCATTGTTAAAGAGTTTACGTGGATAAACCTCGGTAATACTCCACTTCTTGGAGTAATTAAAGTTAATTTGGGAATTTTAGTTGATAATCTTTCTGTTATAATGATGGCAGTTGTTGCTTTGATTAGTATGCTTGTACATTTCTTCTCTCTGGCATACATGAAGGATGACATTCGTTATAATAGATATTTTGCTTATTTAGGGATTTTTACTTTCTCTATGTCTGGAATTGTATTGGCTCATAATATATTGATGATGTACATCTTCTGGGAACTTGTTGGTATTTCTTCCTATATGCTTATCGGATTTTGGTTTGAAAAGAAATCTGCCAGTGACGCTGCAAAGAAGGCCTTTTTGGTTAATAGAGTTGGCGATATTGGAATGTTTGCCGGTATTTTAATTCTATTCACTAATTATAAGACTTTTACTTTTAGCGAAATATTTCACCAGATTTCAATTGGACACCTTCCTTTTAGCAGTGAATTCTGGCTTACAGTTGCCGGTCTTTTAATTTTCTGCGGTGCAGTTGGTAAATCAGCACAATTTCCATTACACGTATGGCTTCCGGATGCAATGGAAGGTCCTACTCCTGTCAGTGCGTTAATACATGCAGCAACCATGGTTGCAGCAGGTGTATATTTAGTTGTTAGAGTGTACCCTATTTTATCCGGAGATGCATTATTTATAATTGCATGCATTGGAGCTTTATCTGCTTTTATACCGGCTACTATTGCTCTAACTCAAAATGACATAAAGAAGGTTTTAGCATATTCCACAATAAGCCAATTGGGTTATATGATAATGGCTTTAGGAGTTGGGGCTTATCAATTTGCATTTTTCCATTTGGTTACACACGCTTTCTTTAAAGCATGCTTGTTCCTGGGTTCAGGTTCAGTTATTTATGCAATGCACCATGAACAAGATATGAGACAGATGGGTGGTCTGAAGAAAAAGATGCCATGGACATATGCTACATTTTTAATATCTACATTAGCTATTTCCGGTATTCCTTTAACATCTGGTTTTCTGAGTAAAGATGGTATTTTAGCCGGAACATTTGCTTTTGGAAACTTAACCGGTAATTACATTTTTATGATAACCGGGTTCCTGGTTGCAATGCTGACTGCTTTCTATATGTTTAGAGTAGTCTTGCTTACTTTTCACGGTGAACCCCGGAATCAAGTAAAGTTTGATCATGCTAAGGAATCTCCTTTAGTAATGGTTCTGCCTTTAGTTGTATTATCAATTTTATCAATATTCTTTTTCTACACATTCAACCCAATAAATGCAAATCAGGGTTGGGTACTATCAAAATGGGTACATACTCCTGAAATATCTGTTCCCAATAGCTCCAGATATGAGTTCTTTAGAAATGAGAATACTGTTCCGGAAGTAAAATCTGTATTGAACGGCACTGAAGTTAATAAGAATGGTGAAATTGCTTTTACTGAAAAATATACTGAAGCAATGCATCATGCTCATTACCCTGCTATGATTCTATCGATTATTGTTGCCTTGTTAGGAATCTTTTTTGCATTCTTTATCTACCAATGGAAAAAGCTTGATCCTGATAAGATGGCTGAAAAAATGAAGGTGCTATATAAAATATCATTGAATAAATGGTATATCGATGAAATTTACCAGGCAACATTTATAAATGGAGCAATCGGTTTAAGCAAAATTCTGTTTTGGTTTGACAGTACAATTGTTGACGGTATAGTTAATGGAACTGCAACTGTAACAAGATGGTGCTCTGTTGCAAGTAGTAAGTTTGACACTTACGTTGTAGATGGAATGGTGAATGCTATGGCTTATCTCAGCGGCTTTATTGGATTAATCCTAAGAAGATTTCAGACCGGTAAAGTTCAAACTTATGTTGTTCTTGTTGTTTTTTCTCTAATAATATTATTGTTTTTTTTCAAGTAATTAAGTATTAAGTAAACTTATGGGTGGTTATCAATGTTATCACTAATTACATTTCTTCCTATTGTAGGAATGATTTTAATTCTATTTTTGCCAAAAACACAGGCAAAAATCATTAAAAGTTTGACACTTGCTATAACAGGTGCTCAGGTTATAATTGCAGCATTTATGCTCGGTAGTTATAACTACACTATGGCAGGTATAAATGATCCTAAGAGTTTTCAATTCATTGAAAAGTTTCAGTGGATAAATATTGCGAACTTCCCTTTGTTAGGCAATATTAAAATTGATTATTTCTTAGGAATAGACGGGTTAAGTATTCCTTTGGTTCTACTTACCGCAATAATTACATTTGTAGCAACTCTTGCCTCGTGGAAAATTGACAAATCCATAAAAGGATATTTCGCATTATTCCTGTTGCTTGATACCGGCATGATGGGTGTTTTTGTTGCTCTTGATTTCTTCTTATTCTACATTTTCTGGGAACTAATGTTACTGCCTATGTACTTCTTAATTGGCATTTGGGGCGGTCCTAGAAAAGAATATGCAGCCATTAAGTTTTTCTTATATACTTTATTCGGTTCCGTATTTATGATGCTTGTAATGATTGGCTTATATTTTAGTACTCAAATTGTTGATAATGGAACTAAGATATATACCTTCAATATGCTTGCAATGATGGATCCTAAAAACTTTGTAGCTAATGGAATTCTGTCCCCTCTTAATCCGAATAATTTAAGGCTAATCGCTTATATAGCATTGTTTATCGGGTTTGCAATCAAAATACCGATGTTCCCTTTCCATACATGGTTACCTGATGCACACGTTGAAGCTCCTACTGCAATAAGTGTTATTCTTGCAGGTGTTTTATTGAAAATGGGTACTTACGGTATTTTAAGAATTTGTTATCCTGTATTTCCGGAAATCACACATCAGTTAATATGGTTTATCGCCCTATTTGGTATGATAAATATTATTTATGGTGCTTTATGTGCAATGGCTCAGAAAGATTTCAAAAAACTGATTGCCTATTCTTCCGTATCGCATATGGGTTTTGTAATGCTGGGTATGGCATCCTTAAATACTATTGGAATTTCAGGTGCAGTACTTCAAATGTTCAACCATGGTACAATAACAGCCATGCTCTTTATTATTGTGGGCGTTATTTATGATAGAGCTCACACAAGAGGCATTTATGAATTTGGCGGCTTGGCTACTCAAATGCCAATTTATACCGGTTTTACTACGCTGGCTTTCTTTGCAGCTATTGGACTTCCCGGATTAAGTGGTTTCATTTCAGAAGCATTCGTCTTTCTGGGTGCTTTCCAATCCACTAACATTCGTGTTATTACAGCAGTTTCTACTTTAGGTATGCTTTTAGGCGCTGCTTATATGCTTTGGACTTTACAGCGAGTATATTTGGGTCAGCTAAATGTAAAGTGGTCTTCATTAAAAGATCTTGATTTCAGAGAATACGCAATGCTTGTTCCTTTATCAATCATAATTATTTTCTTAGGAATTTATCCTTCTGCAATGCTAAATTTGATGAATTCTTCTGTAAATGCAATGGTTAAGTTTATGGCCGAAGCTCCAAAAGTATTTGGTTCGTTGGGCAGTTTATAATAATTATATATTTTTAAGTTAAAAAAAGATTTAAAAACACTGTGGAAAATTTAAAAACATTAGTTGACAGTTTATATTTATTAAAGCCGGAAATTGCAATTTCCTGTGTTTTAGTTCTTGTAATCATTATGGATCTGATAATGGACAAGAATAAAACATTTCTTCCTTATGTTGCTTTGACTGGTTTTATTATAACTGCATTTCTGGTTGTAGAACAATATTTCTTTAAAACTTCTATTACTCAAAATTTACAGAAGCTTTTAGTTATAGATGCAGTTGGAGCCTTTTTCAAATTAATTGTAATATTAGCATCATGTCTAATTGTCTATTTCTCTTTAATTTCCAAAGAGGTAAAAGAAGCATTTGACCGACATGGTGAGTATTATGCTTTGATTTGTGGTATGGTCATAGGAATGTTCTTTATGATATCCTCGGCAGATCTTATTATGATCTACCTTTCATTGGAACTTGTTTCCCTTTCTTCATATGTGTTGGCCGGCTTTACAAAAAACTCACTAAGAAATTCTGAGGCTTCTCTGAAATATTTCGTTTTCGGAGCTATGTCTTCAGGTATCATGTTGTTTGGTATTTCAATAATTTTCGGCTTAACTGGTACAACTAATCTTTTAGCAGTAAAAAGTGTTATGGCAGCCGGCGGCAATAGCTTAACATTTCTATTTGCCAGTATCCTAATCTTTGCAGGTATTGGTTATAAAATATCCGCTGCTCCTTTCCATTTCTGGACACCTGACGTTTATGAAGGTGCACCTATTACTATTACTGCTTATCTATCAATTGCAAGTAAAGCAGCCGGTTTTGCATTACTTATACGCTTTATTACTTTAGGATATGTTCAGCAGATTGATGCTTCAGGCGCCTGGCAGTTAGTTGCCGGCTCTATTGATTGGAAAAAATTCTTTACGGTAATTTCTATTCTTACAATGACTCTTGGCAATTTTGCCGCTCTATGGCAGGATAACATAAAAAGAATGCTTGCTTACTCAAGTATTGCCCATGCAGGTTATTTACTTCTGGGTGTTGTAGTTTTAACAAATCAGGGTTTATCTGCAGTTATCCTTTATTTCATAGTATATGCAATAATGAATTTAGGCGCATTTTTAGTTGTTATGTTAATAGCAAATAAAATTGGAAGTGAAGAAATTGATGACTACAAAGGATTAGGATATGCCACCCCGTTTTTAGGCGTATGCATGGCAATATTTTTAATTTCTTTGACCGGTTTACCCCCTACAGCAGGTTTTATTGGTAAATTGTACCTGTTTACTGCATTAATTGAAGCTAGAATGATTCCTTTAGCAGTTATTGCAATTATAAATAGTGTTGTATCCTTATATTATTATATCCGGGTTCTAAAGCATATGTTTTTAACACGTCCGCAAAATGAAGATTTAGTAATCAATACTTCTTTTGCTGAATATGTTATTGTTCTTGTGTTAGCAGTTCCGGTTATTTTGTTCGGAATCTATTTTACCCCTATTGTAAACCTTGCAAAAAATTCTGTAGCTTTATTTTTGCAATAGATTTACAAATATTATTGAAAAAGCTGAGTATTTTTTAACTCAGCTTTTTTTTTGCAAAATCTACTTTCTTGTTTTCTTCACTTTCTTTTTCGCTTTTACACAATTTTTTTGCATATCGGCATAAGCATCAGGATAACCTAACTGAGATGACTTTGACAAATCTTCACAAGCTTTGTCTTTGATTTTCAAATCCAGATATGTCATTCCCCTTTTATACAAAGCTTTTGCATTTTTGGGATCTAATGCCAATAATAAATTGAAATCTGCTAGGGCCCCTTCGTAATCATCCTGAATTCTTTTTGAATCCCCGCGCAAGAAATAAGCATCTTTATAAGTAGAATCTAACTCAATTACTTTAGAAAAATCTTCAATGGCCTCATCAATATTATTTAGCATACCTCTATCATATCCTCTGTTAAAATAAGCATCAACATTTTTATTATTTATTTTAATTATGGAATCATAGTCAACTATGGCACCTGCATAATCCTCAAAATCACCTTTTAAATGGGCTCTGTTCATCAAAGCTTCTTCATAATCAGGTTTTATTTCAATCGCTTTAGAATAGTCAAACAAGGCCTGCGGAAATTTTTCCATCAGGTAATTTATATATCCCCTGCTAAAATAGGCTGATGAATTTAGCGAGTCTAAATTGATGGTTTTTGTTAAATCGTTGTATGCATCCTCATATCTTTTGAGATCTAGAAAAATTAGTGCACGGTTGTAGTATGATTGTGGATTATTGCCATTTAATTCAATTGATACCGTATAGTCTTCAACGGCACCATTGATATCCTCTATATTGTTTTTGGCTTTTGCCCTATTAAAATAAATGGTTGAATTTTTAGGGTCTTTCTCTATTGCCTTATTATAAGACTCTATTGCCTTAAAATATTCTTTGTTATTAAGAAAGTTATCGCCGTTTATTAAATCACTATTTACAGGGCTGCATCCTACAATAGCAATAAGGAGCCAGACTAAGGGCAATAATGCTTTTTTCATAGATTAGTTCTCTCGTATAACTTTATAAATTACTGTGATAAGGTGACGTTCTATTCATTGTGACTTAATAATTTTGATTAATTATTAATAATACTAATGTTTAAATATGAAAAAAAGTTAATAATTATACAAATAAGGCAGCACTTATTTATTCCTATAGCTTTATTAAGTAAATATTTTTAGACACTAATGATTTAAAGGTGATTATATAAATGCAAAAAAATATCAAAAATATTGAAAATGATGATAATGTATTATTAGAAGATTTGGAAAAACGAAATGAGGAATTTGCCGTAAAACTATTTAATTTAAGAAAGGCTCCATGTTGTCATCTTCCGAATAAAAATGAAGTTGAGATTTTTGTGGAAGAATTATTAATGCTTATGTTCCCCCATTTTTCGGAAAAGAATTTTAAAAGCCCATCCGATATTGAAGCTGTGCTTTCGTTTCTTGAAAAGAAATTATGCCATATAATAGACCCATTAAGAGAACATCTGGAAGACTCACCGCAGGAATTAGCTGAATTATTTTTTTCTCACCTTCCGGATATTCATGATAAATTAATACTTGATGCAGAATCCATTGCGCAAAATGATCCGGCCGCAAAAAATGTAGATGAAGTAATTTTAACCTATCCGGGCTTCTTTGCAATAGCTGTGTATCGTATTGCTCACGTGTTTAACAATTTATCAATTCCGCTATTCCCAAGGGTACTAACAGAGTATGCGCATAGACAGACCGGAATTGATATTCACCCGGCGGCTGTTATTGGTAATTCCTTCTGCATAGACCACGGAACAGGTATAGTTATTGGAGAGACAACAATTATCGGCAATTCTGTAAAAATCTACCAGGGAGTAACTCTTGGTGCTTTAAGTGTTAAAAAGAAGCTTTCCAATGCAAAACGGCACCCGACAATTGAAGATAATGTAATTATATATTCAAATGCCACAATTCTTGGCGGGAATACTGTAATTGGACATGACAGCATCGTCGGCGGAAACGTTTGGCTGACATCGGGAATTTTACCTTTTTCCGTCGTTTACCATCAGAGTGATGTTAAATTATTTAACACTAAAGAAAATGAAACAATAAATTTTATTATTTAGGAAAAGAAAATGAAATACAAAAATATATTAGAAACTATCGGAAATACTCCAATAATTAAAATGAATAGATTATTTGGGCCAAATAGTAATGTATGGGTTAAATTGGAGCGCTCAAATCCTGGCGGGAGTATTAAAGACAGGATTGCTCTCTCTATGATTGAAGATGCTGAAAAGAAAGGGATACTTCAACCAGATTCCGTAATTATTGAACCGACATCAGGAAATACAGGTATTGGGTTAGCATTAGTGGCCGCGGTAAAGGGTTATAAAATGATATTAGTAATGCCTGAGTCCATGTCGATCGAAAGAAGGAAAATAATGTCGGCATATGGAGCCCAATTTGAACTAACACCCCGTGAAAAAGGAATGAAAGGGGCCATTGAAAGGGCTAATCAACTAGTTAGTGAAATTCCTAATGCCTGGATGCCGATGCAGTTTGATAATCCTGCCAATACTAAGGTTCACTTTGAGACCACGGCAATGGAAATAGTAAATGATTTCCCTGATGGAATTGATTATTTGATTACCGGAGTGGGTACCGGGGGCCATATTACTGGTGTTGCAGAATTGCTTAAAGATAAGTTTCCCGGAATTCAGGTATTTGCTGTTGAACCGGATTTATCACCCGTCCTAAGCGGTGGACAACCGGGGCCACATTCTTTACAAGGTCTTGGTGCAGGTTTTATTCCATCAATTATGCGAACTAATTTGCTTAATGGCGTAATTCAGGTCTCCACAGAGGAAGCATTTTCATTTGCCAAAAGGGCTGCCCGGGAAGAAGGCCTTTTTGCAGGAATTTCTTCCGGAGCTTCACTTGCGGCAGTAAATAAAAAGTTAATGGAAATTGAAGCAGGGAAAACAATATTAACTTTTTGCTATGACACAGGCGAAAGATACCTTTCAGTGGATCAACTATTTTAATTTTTTTGCTTTTCCAATCTCAAATATCAGGAGCAGCTAAAAAGCTGCTCCGATAAATAATTTTTTCGAGGAATTAGTTATGAAAGATTTTGATGTTCCGAAAAATTTTGCTTTGGACATGTTTTTATCTAACATTCTATCCGATTATGGGAAATTTGATTATCTTGACATTGATACAGAAAAGAAGTCGATAGTCTTAGATTTTCTTCCTATTGGTGAAAGTGAATCAATTTCAATAAATTTATCAAAATACGAACTAATTCAAGAATCTGGTAAGTATTACTTTGTTATAAAAAACATCTCGTGTTCCAAGTTATGGATTGATAAAGTACTAAAAAATATTTTAATTGATAAAAAGCTGGAAATTCCGGAAAGTTATTCGATGGATGTTATCTTTTTACTTTAATTTGTTACTGCTGTAATTTATTTTAACCTGTGAGAGAAGAATCAGTCCTGAAACAAAAAATATGGATAAGGACAAGGACGCATATCTTGGATTTAATATATCGGATATAATCCCAAAAACCAGCGGTCCAATTATGGCTGATGATTTACCAAACAATCCATCGTAAAAGCCAAAAAATTCAGCTTCCCTCTCCTTTGGTGTTAATAAAGCCATTAAGCTCCTGCTGCATGATTGAGATGAGCCAATTGCCAGACCGGCAGTAAAACCGAGAAAGTAAAACTGAACTATGGACTGAATGAAAAACGATCCGACGGCAACAATTATCCATAAAAATAATGTAATGATGATAGTTTTTTTGGGCCCAATATGATCTGATATAATTCCAAAACAGAATGCACCAAGAATTGCAGTACTTTGCACAATTGCAAAGAAGTAAATTATCTGAGCATCAGTCATTTTTAGCACATCTGAAGCAAAAATGGAAGAAAAAGCAATAATAGTAATAATAGCATCGTTATATAGGAAAAATGCTAAAAGAAATTTTTTCAGAGATGGGTAATTATTCTTTACAAATATTTCTTTAAAAGTTGCAAAGCTTCTTCTCATCCCCATTTTAATCAATTGAGTCTTGCTTTCGTATGAATACGAGTGTGTCGGCTCTGAAACAAATATAAATAATGGTAAAGAGAAAACCAGAAAGAACAGAGCAGCAATGACAAAGGTCAAGCGAATATAAAAGTAATAATTTGGGTCAGTTTGCGCAGGAATAATGAGCATAGAAATGATTAAGACGGCTAAAGCACCTAAATATCCCATTGCAAAGCCATAACCGGAAACCCTGCCGAGATTTTTCTTTTCGGTAATATTTGGTAAAAAGGCATCATAAAATACTAACCCTGCTTCAAAGCCAAGATTTGCCAGGACAAAAAGGCACAGACCAAGTAATACATCCCCCTGTCTTACAAAAAACATAAGAAAAGTGCAAAGGATGCAAAGAAGAGTAAAAAGCATTAAAAAACGCTTTCTGTTTCTTGAATAATCAGCGATGGCACCTAAAGGAGGACTTAGTATGGCAGCCAATATCATTGAAATACTTACCGCCAGTCCCCAAATACTTCTGCCGCCTTGCGCTACATAATTAGAAAAATACTTAGCATAAATAACAGTAACAATAATTACCGAAAAAGCGGTGTTAGCAAAATCAAAAAGAGTCCAGGCAAATATTTTACCGTTTTTGCTCATTAATAGGAATTACTTTTTTGCCGGTTTTATTGTTTCGTCAATCAGCCCTCTGCCGGTCTTATTAAGAATTCCTTTATTCTTCAAATCTTCATAAACAGCATCAAGAATTCCATTAATAAATTTACCGCTCCCTGCAGTAGAATATTCCTTGGCTATCTCAATAGACTCATTTATCGAAACTTTTGGTGGGATATCTTCAAAATATTTAAGTTCACAAATCGCCATTCTGATAAGAATTTTGTCAATCAGTGTAATTCTGTCCATTTCCCAATTAGATATCCGCTCTTCAATAATTTCATCAAGTTCTTTTTTCTTAACCAAAACTTTATGAACCAAAAGATCAGCAAATACTCTGTCTTCATCTTTGTGAATATCATTTAATACACTATCAATCAATGCCTGCAAGCCTTCGGTATTCATTTCATAAGCATATAATATTTGAAGTACTCTTTCTCTAATCAACCTTCTCTTAAACTGCGATTTCATTATTAAGTTATCCTATTTTTAACGATTTTCATTCGAACCCAAAAACAATTATTATAAACCAAAGAACCAAAATACAAAAAGCCCAATGGCTTCCCTAACTCTATAAAACAAAAAACTGCTAAAGCTCATTTTAAGATCACTTGCAACCAGATTAACATTTAGATTATATATCTTGCAAATTTCATCAACACGAGGTAAATGATAAGAATCAGATACAATTATGATGGTATTAAAATCTTTTAAGTTTTTCTTAATAAACTCAATCTGCTGTTTTGTTGAACTGGTGCTATCCTCTAATCGAAGTACATCCGGATCAATGTCTTTCTTCTTGAGATATAAATAACCCGCTTCGGCCTCACTTACTTCTCCCGGTGCATGGCCTCCGGTAAGCTGAATTTTTGCAACATACCCTTCTTGATATAATTCATAAGCTTTGTTTATTCGGGCTTCTAAGGTTGGACTTGGTTTGTTCTTTTTCCAAACTGCAGCGCCTAAGACCACTGCTACATTATTATTTTTATCTAAATTAGTTTTATTTATCTGTATTTCAGTGTCATAAGTTTTCCAGAATGCAAATATAAATATAATTACAAATAAAATTAAGCCCCAAACCAGCGACATAAAAAATACTTTTTTTCCTCTTTTCTTAAAGAGACACTGTAGAAGATATATCAAGATAAAGAACTGCATAAATTGAAATACGAAGAAAAATATTCCGGCACTTATTTCGTAATACGGATGATCTAAAAAGTCAATTTTAAATATTGTAATTTTGAAGTTAATTGCTAAAGCAGCTGTTAATAAAGAAGCAGTTGAGACAACAGTATAAGTTAATAACTGATGAACCGGAAAATACTTTTTCTGAATAAATTTTGCACCAAGGAGAAGCAGCAAAACCACAATACCCGGAATGATGTTAAACAGATTTGCCGGGGCCATAATTTGAAAATCTTTAAACTCAATATGCAGATGGTTATATTTAAAGATAAAAATATAAACTAAATTAAATAAATTTAGAGTTAAAACTAAAGCAAAAGAAATTTTTGCAGCCCAAATCCGGTTTTTTTTTATAGGCATATCAGATTAACTAAGAAATATATTCTTTGTTACCTTTTACTTTTGAAACATATATAAACAAATAGACTACTATTGAACCTATAATTGCACCAACAAAATCTGCCAGCCAATCATTTATGTCACAGAATCTGCCGGGAACGTATAATTGATGGATTTCGTCCACAGCCCCATAAAAAGCCACAATAAATACTGAAATAATATAATATGCTTTTTTAAGAAGCTTAGATTTATTTTGAGTAAATAAAGTAAGACCTAACAAAACACTTAAACCAAAATATGCAAGAAAATGTTCTATTTTATCATTTATTTTTACTTCCGGAAGTTTGCTGGACGGAAGCGTTGTTAATGTAAATATTAACAGCCAATATAAGAATAAGGGAAAATATACCACATATATTTTATATTTTTCAATGAATTTAAGCAAGCGATTTCCTAATGAAATTTATTGTAAACCCAAAATTATCAATTAAATCAATAGAAGTAAATGTATTTTCTGAAAACTTGACTTTTAATATATCAGCGGAAAGACTGTGTATATAAATACCCGCCACTAAAGCTTTTTCAATATCCTCATTCTGAGCCAGTAAACCCGCCAAAACCCCTGTAAGCACGTCCCCTGTTCCAAATTTGGCCATTCCTGCATTACCTGCTGAATTTATGAAACAATTACCATCTGGAGTAAAGAGAATGGTCGGTGCGCCTTTTAGTACTAAGTAAGCACCTGTTTCCCTGCTAAACTCAGTACCATATTTTAAAATGTCTTTTTGAATTTTCCCGATTTCAATACCGATCAAATCAGAAAATTCTTTCAAATGAGGAGTAAATACAACATCCTTTAATATAAACTTCTTATAGAGACCGCTATTAAGTGCAAACACGGCATCAGCATCTATTACTAATTTTTTATAAATTTTTTCCTCAAGTATCTTATGCACTGCTTTAACTGTTTCCGGTTCCCTCCCCAATCCGCTGCCGATAGCAACAGCATCAGCCCAAACAATTTTTTTATTTATGCTATCCAAAGCAGGAACTGAGAGATACTCTTTCCCATTGTCGTTATACTGTTCAACAACCACTTCGGCAATATCCTTATATACTGAACTTCTGCAAGCTTTAGGAAAAGCAAGGATGCTTGCCCCTGCACCAATTTTTAACGCTGCCTTTGCAACCAATGCCCCGGCGCCGGGATACTTGCCGGAACCGCAAATGGAAAGTGTTTTACCGGAGGAATATTTATGCAGGTTTTTCGCTTTTTGCGGAATTCCCTCCAAAGCATCTTCGGGTTCAATTTCAAAAGCAGTGGTCTCTAAATTTTCAAATAAGGATTTATCAATACCTATGTCCGCCAATTCAATAGTTCCTGCATTTAAATAACCCGAATTGAAGAATAGTCCTTTTTTATATAATGCTAAGGTTATTGTCAAATCGCAGGTTAAAACATTTTCGCCCCAACCCTTATCGCAGTCCAGGCCTGTAGGAATATCAATTGCAATTTTAGGGATCTCAAATTTATTAAGCTTTTTTATGATTGTGGAAATTGGTTCTTTTAATTGGCCGGAAGCCCCGCTGCCCAATATTGCATCTACAATCAGGTTACACTTTTCCAGCTCTTTATAAAATTGTTTCTGATCTGTTAATTGAAACAGCTCAATTTGGTTATTTATTTTGGAAAGATTCTTTAAAATTAAAAAATTAGTCTTACAGTCCGGTGTCATTTCATTTTCATTTCCCAGCGACATTACTAATAAGCTAAATCCATTCTCTGCCAGGTGCCGGGCAGCTGCAAATCCATCACCTCCGTTATTACCCTTCCCGCAAATAATTGCAACTTTAGAAAATGATTTCTCATTACAATAATCAGAAATTATTTTGGAAATATTTATGGCGGCATTTTCCATTAATACAATTCCCGGAATACCCAGTTTAGTTATTGCATAGCTATCCAAGTCTCTAATTTCTTGAGTATTAAACAGGGGTATCATATTTTTCCTTTAAAGTTATTTGAAAGAATTAAAACACAGCAGTGATAAGGGAAAGAAAAGATCCCGGAAAGATGCCTAAAACAATAATACAAATAACTGCTATTATTACGGCCATGAGTCCTGAATTGCTTTTTGTAATTATAATTGATCCTTCAGCCGGTTTGAAGTACATTATTATAATAATCCTAATATAGAAATACACACTTATTAAGCTTGATAAAACACCTAAAACAGCTAACCATGTTAAATCTGCTTTAACCGCTGCAATAAAAATATAGTATTTACTAAAGAAGCCTGAAAAAGGCGGTATCCCGGCCAAAGAGAACATTGCTACTGCCATTAAAGCAGCAAGCAAAGGTTTATTCTGTCCTAAACCACTAAGATCGGATATTTCCAAATTTGTTTCGTTGTTCCCCTCAATCAAAGCCACAAGTCCAAAAGCAGCCAGATTCATAAATGTGTAGGAAAGCAAATAAAATACAATTGCAGAAATTCCGTCAGAGTTAGCAGAAGCTAACCCGATAATTATATAGCCTGCATGCGAAATTGAGGAATAAGCAAGCATCCTTTTAATATTTTTTTGCGATATTGCCACTATGCTTCCATAAAACATGGAAAACAAAGAGACGACAGCAAGATACGGCATAAAAGCAACAAAATTCCCTTTAACCAGAATTAAAGAAAAAGCCGCAATTATTGCACTAAAAGCACCTGCCTTACCGCCCGTTGAAAATAACCCTGCAACAGTAGTAGATGCTCCCTGGTAGACATCAGGGACCCACATATGAAACGGAAAAGCAGCAATTTTGAAAGAGAAGCCGATAATGAATAATAAAAGGCCTGTTAAAAACAATAAATTTTTGGATAAATAAGGCAGTTTTTCAACTATCCCGTCAATAGAAGTTGTCTGCGCAGCTCCATAAATAAGAGCTATGCCATAAACTATAAATCCTGTAGTAAAAGCTCCTAACAAAAAATATTTTAGAGAAGCTTCCACCGCTTTTAATCTTGACCTGTTCATACCTGCTAATGCATAAAAACAAACCGACATAATCTCCAAACCGAGAAAAATGACTAATAAATCTTTAGCACAAGCCATTAACATCATTCCCAGTACGGAAGACTGAAGAAGAATATAATACTCCCCGAAATATGTCCCATATTTTTTTATATAATCAATTGAAAGCAAAGTAAGCAGTGCAGCGCCAAAAGTAAAAATAAAGAAGAAGATATTTACAATACCGCCTACTTCAATCATTCCGCCAAAAAGATATTGTTTTGCATACACATTGGCTATTGCATGGGCCCCGGAGGCAACAAACGCAAGAATGGAAAACCACGGCAGAATTTCTTTACTGTTTTTGAAATAAAGTTCAATAACAACAGAAGCTATAATGGTTAAACCAATAAGCATTATTGGAATTAGGTTGTAAAATTCTTGGAAATTATTGATACTCATAAATAAAAACTACTTATCCTTAATATTCTCTGATAATTTAATCTTAGCCGCATTGTCAGTAGTTACCTGATTAACTATTCTGGTAGAAAATGTTTTTGATATATTTAAAAACGTATTCGGATATATACCTATCCAAAAGATAAAAACAAAAACCGGAATCAGAACAAACATTTCTCTTGCACTTAAATCGGTCAATTTATATAGCTTTTCATTTTTTACTTCACCAAATACTACCCTCTGGTATAACCATAAAAGATATACGGCAGATAGAATAACTCCAGTAGCAGCAAATATGGCATACATCCAATTATTCAGAACGTTTGATTTGAAAACACCTAATAATATCAGGAATTCACCTATAAAGCCGTTAAGACCCGGTAATCCCATGGAAGAAAGTGAAGCAATCATAAAGGCTATAGAAAACAGAGGAACAATTTTAGCAATACCGCCATATTCTGAGATTTCCCTGGTATGAGTTCTTTCGTAAATAATGCCGACAATAAGGAACAGAGCCCCGGTTGAAAGCCCGTGGTTAATCATTTGAATAATTGCACCCTGCATGGACTCCTGCGTAAAAGCAAAAATACCCAGTACCACAAACCCCAGGTGGGAAACAGAAGAGTATGCAACAAGTTTTTTCATGTCTGTTTGAACCATAGACACAAGTGCGCCATATATAATGCCTATAATTGCCAGAATAGATAATATTGGGGCAAATTGAATTGAAGCCGAAGGAAACAACGGCAAACAAAACCTGACAAGCCCATATGTTCCCATTTTAAGTAAAACCCCGGCAAGTATTACTGAGCCTGCCGTAGGAGCCTGCACGTGTGCATCAGGCAGCCAGGTATGCAAAGGAAAGATAGGGACTTTAATTGCAAAGCTTAAACAGAAAGCCCAGAACAAATAATTCTGTACATTGGAAGCTATGCTTGGAGCTACTTTATATAACGCAAGCAAATCAGTAGAAAAACCGCCTAAATACTGCCCTGCATAAATAGCCAGCCAGACAATTGCAACCAGCATTAACAAACTGCCGAACATAGTAAACAAAAAGAATTTTACGGCAGCATAAATTCTCCTATCGCCCCCCCAAATGCCGATAATAAAATACATAGGGATAAGCATCGCTTCCCAAAAAATATAGAACAAGAAAAGGTCTAATGATATAAAGACACCTATCATCCCGACTTCAAGAATCAGCATAAAAAAAGTAAATTCTTTAACCTGCTTGTTTATGCTATTCCGGGTAGAAAGTAAAGTTATCGGAGTTAAAAAAGTGGTAAGCATTAGTAACAACAACGAGAACCCGTCTATACCAACCTGATAGCTGATATTAAGATTCTTTATCCATCCGACTTTTTGTACCATCTGAAAATTATCAGCGGAAGAGTTAAAATTAAAGAATACAAGTAATGAAACTATAAATGTTAATATGGATATTACTAATCCGGATAACCTGATAGCATTTTCTTTTCTTTTATTAATAAATAAAATTAGAATAGCCCCTAATAAAGGGAGAAACAGAGTATATGTAAGCAATGAGATATTTTCCATATTATTTAATACTTAAAATTAGCCAGAATATGGCCAGACCAATACCTAAAACCATTACCAGTGCATAAATTTGAGTAACACCGGTCTGAATTTTCCTTATATAACCCGATATTAATAAAATAACATCAGCGGTTCCATTAACAAGACCGTCAATTAACTTATTGTCTGTAATTTTCCATAAAAACCTGTCTGATATTTTAACTATCGGATTAACTACGGCAGTATTGTAAATTTCATCAACATAGTATTTATTTAATAATATCTTATAAACTTTGGGGAATGTTCTTGATAAATTATCGGCAATGCTTATTCTCTTTAAATAAATAAACCTGGCCAGTAGTATTGAACAGACCGCACCTGTTACGGTGACCAGCATTAGCAAAATTTCAGTTGTATGCCCATAACTGTTGTAAAATGATAATTTTCTGTTTGCATCGGCAAATACAGGTTCAAGCCATTTTTCAAAAAGATTACTATTCTCTCCCCCGAAAACCGCCGGAATACCGACAAATCCGCCAATCACGGAGAGAACCGCCAGAATGATTAAAGGAATCGTCATTATCTTTGGAGACTCATGTGGGTGAGCGTCATGTCCAAATCTTTCCTTCCCCTCAAAAGTAAGATAATAAAGTCTAAACATATAAAAGGCAGTCATTAATGATGTAACTACCCCAACCAGCCATAATACTACTCCCCCGTTAGCAAAAGCATTCCATAGAATTTCATCTTTACTGAAAAAACCGGAGAGCGGCGGAATGCCTGAAATAGCCAATGCCGCTATTAAAAATGTTTTATAAGTAGCCGGCATATACTTTTTTAGGCCGCCGTAATTTGTAATATCCTGTTTGTCGTGCATGGCATGAATAATTGAACCGGCGCCAAGGAATAATAGAGCTTTGAAAAACGCATGCGTCATTACATGAAATATTCCGGCAGAAAATGCTCCTACTCCCATGGCTAAAAACATATAACCAAGCTGGCTAATAGTTGAGTATGCAAGTATTTTCTTTATATCCGTCTGCACAAGCCCTATTGTAGCTGCAAATATTGCAGTTACTGCACCTATTACGGCAACAAGAGTCATAATTGCAGGAGCAGATGCAAATATAACAGAACAGCGTGCCACCATATAAACACCAGCCGTAACCATAGTAGCAGCATGGATTAATGCTGAAACCGGAGTTGGGCCGGCCATTGCATCAGGCAGCCAAACAAATAACGGGATTTGGGCGGATTTACCGGTTGCACCTATAAACAAGAATAGGGCAATTAAATTAAATATGGTAGTATTACTCATGGCATTTACAGCCGGAAATACTTCTTTAAAATTAAGACTGCCAAATGTAAGATAAATTAAAAATAGTCCAATCAAAAAGCCGAAATCGCCTATCCTGTTTACAATAAATGCTTTTTTTGCCGCATCAGATGTAGTACTCTTTTCAAATTTCCTGTCATACCAAAAACCAATTAACAAATAAGAGCAAAGGCCGACACCTTCCCATCCTAAAAACAATATCAGGAAATTATTTCCCAATATTAAATTCATCATGGCAAAGATGAAAAGATTTAAGTATGCAAAGAATCTTGCAAAACCTTTATCATTATGCATATAACCAATTGAATACACATGAATGATAAAGCCTACCCCGGTTACAATTAATGCCATTATTAATGATAACTGATCTACCTGATATGCAACATTAATATTCAGATTGCCTATGCTGAACCAGTTAAATAGTGATACCTCTATTGAACGCTGTTCCGAAGGCAAACCCAAAACCTGAATAAAAGAAAGAAGTGCAACTAAAAAAGAAGCTCCAATCGTTCCGCTGCCGATAATCCCTGATATTTTTTCGCTAAAATATTTTTTACCGAAAATTCCATTTACAATGAAACCAAGAAGTGGTAATAAAACCGTTAAATAAATATATTGAGTCATTTAATAAAACAATTCCGATAATGATTATTGAATTTTACCATTTCATTATGTTAACTTCGTCAATATTTAAAGTCATCTTATTTCTAAAAAGAGCAATAATTATTGCAAGCCCTATGGCAGCCTCAGCAGCAGCAACTGTCATTACAAAAAAAACAAAAACCTGACCTATGGAATTACCCATATAAGACGAAAAAGTAACTAAAGATAAATTAGCAGAATTAAGCATAAGCTCAATGCACATAAAAACAATAATTGCATTTCTTCTAATTAAAACGCCTATAACACCCGTTATAAACATAAATGCGCTTAAAACAAGATAATATTCAATTGGGATGGTAGTCATGGGTTATTCAAATTTCTTTTTAGCTAAAACAAGCGCCCCTATGGCAGCCGCCAACAATAAATATCCTGCCGCCTCAAAAGGGATAACGTATTTAGTAAATATTGCAGTACCGATTTGTTCAATAGTCCCGGAATTAATACTGCTCTGCACTGATGTTTTTTGGGAAGCATTGGGTGAAAAGAAGAAAATTATATATACTAATTGAGCAAATACAAAAATACCTGCCGCAGCAGCCATAAATTTTATCTTACTTTTCTTTTGCAGAGTAAGATCGTGTTCAGGCCGCAATAGCATTATAACAAAGAGAAAGAGAACCATAATTGCACCGGCATACACAATAATTTGTGTTACTGCTATAAATTGAGCATTTAATAAAAGATATAATCCGGCAAGGCACGCAAAATTAAGAACCAGAAACAAAGCCGATATTATCGGATTTGCTCTGGTTATCATAATAACAGCACTTGCAGCAGCAATTACGCTGAATAGTATAAATAAAATTATTTCTAAATTCATAATTTAAAATACTAAAAAATATTAAAGGTCAATATGACTAAAGTATTATGGAGTGTTTCTATAGATCAATCTTGCAAATGGAATAGATTCTCTCACATGATCTAAGCCGCAAATCCAGCTTACAGTACGTTCAAGCCCTAAGCCGAAACCTGAATGAGGAACGGAACCAAATCTTCTTAAGTCCAGATACCATTCAAAAGCTTCCTGTGGAAGATCGTGCTGTTTAATTCGCTGCAACAAATAATCAAGATTATCTTCTCTCTGGCTGCCGCCTATAATTTCGCCATAACCCTCAGGCGCAAGCACATCAACCGCTAAAGCAAATTTTTCATTTTCAGGATCACGTTTCATATAAAAAGCTTTTACTTCTGCCGGATAACGATGTACCATAACCGGACGGTCAAACTGATTGGAAATTATGGTTTCATCTCCACCGCCAAGGTCATTCCCATATTCAAACTCAACACCGTTTTTCTTTAATATTTCTACAGCTTCATCATAGGAAATTCTTGGCAAAGGCCTTTTTACATTCTGAAGCATGGCAGTATCTCTCTCAAGAACTTTTAATTCTTCTCCCATATCCTTTAATACAGTCTGAACAATATACTCTAAAAATTCCTCAGCCAAGTCCATGTCATCATTTAGATCAGCAAAAGCAACTTCCGGTTCGCACATCCAAAACTCAGTTAAGTGACGGCGTGTTTTAGATTTTTCAGCTCTGAAAGTAGGACCAAACGTATAAACTTTGCCGAGTGCCATTGCACCGGCTTCAGCATATAATTGCCCTGACTGGGTTAAATAAGCTTTTCCTAAATCAAAATACTGGGTTTCAAATAAAGTTGAAGTACCTTCGCAGGCTGCAGGGGTAATAATAGGCGGATCCATCAAAGTAAATCCTTTATTATCAAAGAAGTCTCTGATAGCCTTAACAATTCTGTGCCTTATTTTAAGAATAGCTACCTGCCTGCTGGAACGCAGCCATAAATGCCTGTTATCCATTAAAAACTCAACCCCGTGCTCCTTTGGTGTAATTGGATAATCGTGGGCTTCAGATATGATATTTAATCCGGTAGCATCCAATTCAAACCCTCCCGGGGCTCTTGGCTCTTCTTTTACCAGACCTGTAACCTCTACGGAAGACTCCTGTCCGATTTTATCGGCAGTTTCAAATACCTCCGGAGTTACATTGCCCTTAAAATATACACACTGCAGATAACCTGAACCGTCTCTTAAGACTAAAAATTTTACTTTACCGCTTGAGCGTTTATTATAAACCCAGCCCTGTATAGTAATTTCTTTACCAACATATTCAGCCAGTTCATTTATATAAATCTTTTTCATCGCTTACTTAGTTTTTATTAGAAAAATATTGAAATTATTATTTAAATATATAAATAGCTTCAAAGATATGCAAAGAAACTAAATAATAACGGCTTAAACCCAAAAAGATATCACATTTACTTTGATACAAATGCCGGAATAAAACAGCAGAAAGGCAATTTAAATAATAGCTTGATAATATCTAAAAAATAGGTTATTTTTACAGACTAAATTTCGGGGCTATAGCTCAGCTGGGAGAGCGCTTGAATGGCATTCAAGAGGTCAGCGGTTCGATCCCGCTTAGCTCCACAAAATAAAATATATGCACCCATAGCTCAATTGGATAGAGCATTTGACTACGGATCAAAAGGTTGAGGGTTCGAATCCTTCTGGGTGTACAAACATAAAGCCTTGTAAACTAAAAAGTTACAAGGCTTTTTTGTTTCAAATTTCCCCATGCATACTGAAAACAATACCAATTCCCTTCTATAATATTAATATTATACTGTCAATCCATTGTCTATTTTCAATAGTTATATATGAAGAAAGCTTAATCTAAATTTTGTCGATGGCTATAGATAGTTCTTCCTCAGCTTTTACTTTTATTAGCTTTATTTCCTCTTCAAGGAACTCAAATGCCTCAAGAAATTTTGCCATATCGCCTACCATATCCCCGGCAAACGCTATTTCGAATGAGCGACTTAATAAACACGCTAATGATGATACTCTGTCTAAGTGATATGATAAACAATATTTCCGTTTCCTTTTCTCTTCTTCTTCAATATTGGGAGCAGAAATTCCCCCGGAAAAGAACAGATACGTAAGGGCCGCCCTAAAAAAAGGCCTCCAACAACCCTCCGATGAAATAAAGTCCATAGTTATAATTCTGCAAATTATTATTGTTTGCTTATTCTTATATATTTCTTTAATTTATAACACAAAAAATATATTCTATAAATGGTGCGTTTATTTTTAAGTGACATCAAAATTTACGGGTGAAGCTTATGAAAAATATTCTACTTTATTTAACACTAATAACACTATTCAGTACATCTGTCTTTTCTCAAACCGCAGAAGAGTATTACAATCGAGGAAATGAGAAATATTATTTACAAGATTACATAGGTGCAATCTCAGATTATAATAAAGCTATAGAGCTTAATCCTAATTATGTAGATGCCTATAACAATCGAGGAAATACTAAATCTAATTTACAAGATTACAGTGGAGCAATAGCTGATTGTAATAAAGCTATAGAGCTTAATCCTAATCTTGTAGATGCATATAACAACCGAGGAAATGCTAAAAATAAATTGCAAGATTACACAGGTGCCATAGCTGATTATGATAAAGCTATTGAGCTTAATCCTAATTATGCAGAAGCATATAACAATAGAGGGGTTGCTAAAGAAGTTTTGCAGGATTACACAGATGCAATGGCTGATTATAATAAAGCTATAGAGCTTGACCCTAATTATGCAGATGCATATATCAATCGCGGTAATGCTAAAAAGAATTTGCAAGATTACAGAGGTGCGATATCGGATTATGATAAAGCTATAAAGCTTAATCCTAATTATGCAGATGCCTATTACAATCGAGGAAATGCTAAATCTGATTTACAAGATTACAGTGGAGCAATAGATGATTGTAATAAAGCTATAGAGCTTAATCCTAATTTTGGAGAAGCCTATTTCAATCGCGGAATCGCTAAATTGAATTTAGGCAATAATAGCGGTGCAATCTCAGATTATAATAAAGCGACAGAGTTAAATCCTAATTATGCAGAAGCATATTACAATCGAGGGCTTGCTAAATATAATTTACAAGATTACAGCGGTGCAATCTCAGATTATAATAAAGCGATAGAGCTAAATCCTAATTATGCAGAAGCATATTACAATCGAGGGCTTGCTAAAGGTAACATACAAGATTACAGCGGTGCAATCTCAGATTATAATAAAGCGATAGAGCTAAATCCTAATTATGCAGAAGCATATTACAATCGAGGGCTTGCTAAAGGTAACATACAAGATTACAGAGGTGCAATAGCTGATTGTAATAAAGCGATAGAGCTTAATCCTAACGATGCCGATGCCTATATTAATCGGGGGGCTTCTAAGTTTCATTTACAAGATTACAGCGGTGCAATCTCCGATGATAATAAAGCTATAGAGCTAAATCCTAATTATGCAGATGCCTATATCAACCGGGGGGCTTCTAAGTTTCATTTACAAGATTATAGCGGCGCTATAGCTGATAATAATAAAGCTATAGAGCTAAATCCTAATCTTGTAGATGCATATAACAATCGAGGAAATGCTAAAAATAAATTGCAAGACTACACAGGTGCCACAGCTGATTATGATAAAGCTATTGAGCTTAATCCTAATTATGCAGATGCCTATATAGGTCGCGGTACTGTTAAAAAGAATTTGCAAGATTACACAGGTGCCATAGCTGATTATGATAAAGCAATAGAAATTAATCCCAATGATGCAGGTGCCTATTACAATCGAGGAAATGCTAAATATGATTTACAAGATTACAGAGGAGCAATAGCTGACGATAATAAAGCTATAGAGCTTGACCCTAATTATGCAGATGCCTATAACAATCGCGGAAATGCTAAAGCCAATTTACAAGATTACAGAGGAGCGATATCGGATTATAATAAAGCTATTAACATTAATCCTAATGATGCAGTAGCTTACAACAATCGCGCACATGCTAAATATCTTTTAAAAGATAAAAATGGTGCTTGTTTAGATTGGAGTAAAGCAGGTGAATTGGGATATATGCCGGCTTATGATAATATAAAGGAAAATTGCAATTAAATAAAATACTTCCCTTTTTTGAGTAAAATAAATATTCTTAATCCTCAAAGAAAGGCTTCCGATTTGTTAATCTTTTTAAGCCTTTGATAGATTCTAAATTAAACTGATAACTGGCCTGCTCACCTTAGCGGGTTAACTGTAATGTCGGGCTCGCTGTCCAGGGCAACACATCGGCCGCAGCCATTTTTAATAAAAATAATTTAGAACTGTGTTTATAGCAGTTTACATTTATTTCCATCACTTTGAAACTGAATTACTAAAATCAAACTTGAACTGCTTTGAAATGTAATCTGGATTAAACCGGATATTGATGCATGTCCCCCTCTTCCGGCAAATCTGATCTTTAATTTTATTAGTAATATTTTTTGCTACACTTCCAGGCTGCCTGTGTTTTTAGCTGTTCCCGGTAAACTATGTGATTACCATTAACTATTAAGTGTTCAGCAATGCTAATGTGCAGTATTTCTTGTTATTAGTAATTACAATAATCTATCTTTGGCGGGAATTATTCTTATTTATGATTTGGCTCTTATGGAACAGCCGAAGTAAAGACTCTCAATCAACCAAAGTATTTAAGATTGCAAATTGATTATTTTGTTTATCATTTATTTAAAACGAAAGAAACAATATGAAGGATAAGAAAAGAAAGCTTACAACAGCTTCCGGTAAACCATATACGGAACACGAGGACACAATGACAGCCGGGCCGCGGGGCCCCGTACTTCTGCAGGATTATATTTATCACGAAAAGATGGCCCACTTTAACCGTGAGCGAATCCCCGAGCGGGTTGTTCATGCAAAAGGTACGGGGGCTTATGGCACTTTTACTGTTACACATGACATCACCAAATACACACGTGCAAAATTATTTTCCAAAATTGAAAACGGCTGTAAAGTATTTGTTCGTTTTTCAACCGTGGGGGGTGAAAAAGGCAGTGCCGATAGTGAACGCGATCCCCGTGGATTTGCAGTTAGGTTCTATACCGAAGACGGTAATTGGGATCTTGTAGGCAATAACACTCCCGTGTTTTTTATTAAGGATCCGAAAAAATTTGATGATTTTATACATACTCAGAAACGCGATCCGAAAACCAACCTTAAAAGCCCGACTATGATGTGGGATTATTGGTCGCTCAACCCGGAAAGCCTTCACCAGGTACTGATTCTAATGAGTGACCGCGGAACGCCCAAAAGCTACCGGTATATGCATGGCTTTGGAAGTCATACTTTCTCAATGATAAATCAAAATAATGAAAAGGTATGGGTTAAATTCCATTTTAAGACTATGCAGGGTATCCAAAATTTTACAGGACCGGAAGCTAATGAGATGCGAAGCATTGATCCGGATCAGGCCCAGCGCGATATGGTTGAAGCCATCGGCAGAAAAGATTTCCCTAAGTGGATGTTAAAAATTCAGGTAATGACAGACAGTCAGGCAAAAAAGTTCAAGTGGAATCCTTTCGATTTAACAAAGACCTGGTCGCAGAAGGAATTTCCCTTGATAGACGTAGGGATTATGGAATTGAATGAAATTCCGGCAAACTACTTTGCCGAAGTGGAACAATCGGCTTTTGCCCCTGCTCATATTATAGATGGTATAAGTTACTCCCCTGATAAAATGCTGCAGGGAAGGCTTCTTTCTTACCCCGATGCCCAGCGTTACCGTCTTGGTGTTAATTATGAACAAATCCCGGTCAATAAATGCCCATTCGCCGTAAGCAATTATCAGCGTGACGGTAAAATGCGTGTAGATAGAAATGGCGGAAGTGACCCGAATTACTACCCGAACAGTTTTGATGACATTTATATTGACCAGACTTATAAGGAAACTCCCATGGTACTGGAATCCGACGCGGCCGATTGGTATGACAGGAATGCAGAAGGCGAAAATGATCATTATACACAGCCGGGAATTTTATTCAGTCAGGTTATGACAGAGCAGGAGAAAAAAAATACTATCGCCAATATTATAGGTGCAATGAGCGGAATAGAAGGACCGAAACGGGAGGAGATAATTAACAGGCAGTTGTGTCATTTTTTCCGTGCGGACGTAACTTTGGGAACTGCCGTTGCAGAAGGTCTTGGTATAAAAATAGACCCTGATATGCTGGCTCAGAAATAAATAATCAGCCTGATACGCATGATAACTCATATGTCAATTACAAAGTATCGGCTATATGGGTGTGGGCAGGAATAAATTTTTTTATATAATTTTTATTAGATTTAGAATAATATCAATTAATAAAAATAATGTATTCCAAGTCATTCAGTATAAAATATTTCTTGACAAGGAGATTTATTTTAGTTAATTTAAAGTTAAACGTTTAACTAATTATTAACTAAATATGTCTTCAACAATAAAAGATGTGGCTCAAAAAGCCGGTGTTTCAATAGCAACAGTTTCTCTTGTAATTCATGATCACAAAAGAATCTCAGATGAAACAAAAAAGAAAGTCATAGATGCAATAAAGGATCTTAATTATCATCCTTCGCATTCAGCCAGAGGTTTAGTATCCAAAAAATCAGGCAATATCGGTTTTTTGCTTACCGAAGATCACTTTTTAAGATCTGAACCTTTTTATACAAATATATTTTTAGGTACCGAGTTTGAAGCCCGCCAATCTGAAAATTATATATTACTGACCACCATTTCATCCGACTTTTCTGAGACAGATAAACTCCCCCGCTTTGTACTTGAAGGAAACGTTGACGGAATCATTGTTGCGGGTAAAGTGCCTGAATCGCTTATTCTTCAGTTAGATTTATACGGCATTCCTTTAGTTTTTGTTGATTACCTGCCGTCTGTTGAAGATAAATATTCATTGGTATTAATAGACAACATTGCCGGCGGATCAATGGCTGTAAGGCATTTAATTGAAAGAGGACATAAAAACATAGGTTTTATTGGCGGCGATATCAGACACCCCAGTATATATGAGAGATTCCACGGTTATAAATTTGCATTAGATCAGGCCGGCTTATCTTATGACGACTCTAATTATTGCATAGATGAAGATTACCCGAACCGTGAATGCGGATATTCCGCTGCAAAAAAATTATTAGATAAAAATAAAAATATTACTGCAATTTTTACTTGTAATGATGCAATGGCCATTGGTGTAATGCAATATTTGAAGGAAAACAAAATTCGTATTCCTAACGATATTGCACTAATCGGTTTTGATAATGTCGATTCGTGCCAGACGATGGAAACAAGTTTAACCTCAATTGCCGTTCCTAAATTAGAAATGGGAATTGAGTCATTTAAGCTTATGACAGAAATTTTGAATAATAAGATTAAAATAAACAAAAAAGTACTTATGCCTGTTGAACTAGTTAAAAGGTCTTCTACATAAAAATTTTATACTGATTAAGAAAATGAAAGCTGCGATATTCAGTGGTGTAAAAAGCCTTCAGGTAAAAGACTATAATTTGAAAAAACTATTGCCTGACGAGTTACTGATAAAAGTCTCTGCCTGTGGCGTATGCGGAACGGATTTTCATATTTATGAAGGTTCAGCTCCTGCAAGCGCACCCGTAGTTATCGGCCATGAATACTCCGGTATTGTAGAAGATTTGGGTGCGGAAGTTTCTGAGTTTGAAATTGGAGATTGTGTTACAATAAACCCGAATATTCACTGCGGACATTGTGAATTTTGTAAAAAAGGTTATATAAATCTTTGTAAAAATCTTAAGGCATTAGGCGTTACCATTGATGGCGGTTTTGCTGAATATTCAATTGTCCCCCAAAACCAAGTTTATAAAATACCGCATAATTTTTCTTTAATTGATGCTGCCTTTGCAGAGCCCCTTTCCTGCTGCGTACACGGAATCAACTTAGCTGACATTAAACTTGGTGATACTGTAACAATTATCGGAGCAGGTACAATCGGTTTAATTATGCTGCAGCTTGCAAAATTAAAGGGAGCTTCAAAAGTAATTGCAATTGACATATTAGAAAACAAACTTCAATTGGCAGATAAATTAGGCGCTGACTTTTCATTAAATTCACTTACCGAAACTTTCGATCAAGACTTCAAAGATTTACTTCCTTCAGGCTCTGATATAGTAATTGAATGTGCCGGTAATTCTCATGCTTCTAAAACGGCTTTATCTTCCGCAATTAAAGGCGGAAGAATTGTTTTATTTGGCCTGGCATCCCCTGCTGCCAGCATTGATTTATATCTGCAGGAGTTCTTTCACAAAGAATTAACAATAAAAAGCTCTCTCCTTAATCCTTACACATTTAAAACAGCAGTTGATTTACTAATTACTAAAAAAGTAAGAGTAGATATGTTCAATATAAAAAAATATTCTTTAGATAATGATGATCTTAATAATTTGTTTACTGTAAAAAATTCCGGTTCTGTAATAAAAAATATGATAATTCCTAATAAATAAAGACCTTATAATATTAATGGAGGTTCGTGAATGAAACATAGAAACAGTTACTTTCGATGGCTCGTCTTTAGTGTGTTTGTTTTCTGTTTGTCTATTCCGGTGTTAGGGCAAATAAACACCATAGGGAGCTTTGAAAGTGATCTACCGTCATACTGGCATAAAGGACCTGATGTTGGTAATGCAACATTAACTTTTGCCGATGATCAGGCCCATTCCATGGGCAGATCTCTTAAAATGGTAAAAACAGTTACTACCGATATGGCTTACTGGGAGTCTGACAATATGTGCGATTACTGGTCGCCTACTTTCAGTAAAAATGTCGATATTAAACTTGGTGCTTTTGTTAAAACTCTCAACGTAAATACTAACCCTGCTAATGATGATGAAAGATGGTATTTATTATATTCTTTCTATGATACTAATAATGTTAAAATCGGTGATTTCAAATTACCGCTTCCTCAAACTACTGCTTCAACTTCCGGCTGGGTAGCTGATACCAATGCTCTTGGTTCGGTTGTACTTCCTAAGGATGCTTATACAGCAATATTCAAAGTTATCGGCGGCAAGAATGCCACAGGTACTGTATGGGTTG
>Ga0183100_1000309_pt1 | contig 49626 bp, 47 predicted proteins | sample Biomet2_FD_127789 | JGI IMG/M metagenome (GOLD analysis project Ga0183100, IMG submission 127789) | Microbial communities from bioreactor (seeded with anoxic lake sediment) at LBNL, California, USA - Biofuel metagenome 2 | ecosystem: Engineered > Bioreactor > Anaerobic > Unclassified ... | reverse complement strand
CGCGGGGGGGCGTTTCGCCCTCCTCCGAACCTCCTCCCGACCGGCACCCTGCCGGTCGGGGTGCAGGGGCGAAGCGCCCTGCCCGCCGGAGGCTCCCACGATAAAGTAGGGGTTAGTCGAGGTCTTTTCCCAAAACGTCGTCCCAGGGGTGGACGAAACTTGCCGCGTCGTTGCGGAACCAGTTGAAACGGATGATGTGACAGAGGGCGGCGACGCCGTCTTTCCAGCCGATTTTCTTGCCTTCGCTGAAGCGGCGCGGGTTGTAGGAGATCGGGACTTCCCAGATGCGCAGCCGCCGTGATTTTGCGAGTTTGGCGGTGAGTTCGACTTCGATGCCGAAGCGGCAGGATTCCAGTTTCAGGTTCTGGATGACTTCGCGCCGGAACGCTTTGTAGCAGGTTTCCATGTCCGACAGGTGGATGTCCGAGAAACAGTTGGAGAGGAAGGTGAGGAATTTGTTCCCCATCTCGTGACGGAAGAAGCGGACCTGGCCCGGGGTTCCCATGAAGCGGGAGCCGTAGACGGCGTCGGCTTTTCCAGCCAGCAGCGGAGCAAGTACGATCGGATAATCTTCGGGGGTGTACTCGAAATCGGCGTCCTGGACCATGACGAACGGTTTGGTCGCCTCCTTGAATCCGCGGATCAGGGCGGCGCCTTTGCCCTGGTTGACGCCCTGGTCGAACAGCCGGACGCGGGGATTGTCGGCGAATTTCTGGAGATGTTCCCAGGTCCGGTCGGTGGAGGCGTCGTTGACGATCAGGAGCTCGCCTACTTCGGGGCGGGCCAGAACCTGATTGATGATTTCTTCGATGGTCCGCTCTTCATTGTAAGCGGGCATGACGATGGAAAGGCAGCCGGTTGCGTCCATGAAATTGGTTCTCCCCTTCTGGTGATGTCTTCAGTTCCGGCCGAGTTCTTCGGAGCGCGCGCAGGCTGCCCGGACCGCCTGGATGATTGTGCCGGCGAAGGCGCGGTCTTCCAGCACTTCGAGGGCGCGGATGGTTGTTCCGCCCGGGCTGGTCACCTGATCCTTGAGCGCGGTCGGGTGCATTCCGGTTGCGCGGACCATTTCCGCCGCGCCGATGACGGTCTGCACCGCCAGTTCGGTGGCGACGTTGCGGGCCAGACCTGCGGCGACGCCGCCGTCGGCGAGAGCCTGAATGAATTCGAATACATAGGCCGGGCCGCTGCCGGAGAGCGCGGTCACGGCGTCGAGGTTGCGTTCTTCGACCGGCATGACGATGCCGACCGCGCCGAAAATCTGTTCGGCGAGTTTCCGTTCGGATGCTTCGACTTCGGGAGCGGCGGCGATTCCTGCCGCTCCCTTGCCGACCAGCGCCGGGGTGTTCGGCATGACCCGGATCACTTTTTTGCTGCCGGTCAGCGCGGCGAGCCGGGCGAGGGGAACTCCGGCGATGATGGAGATTACGGTTTTGCCGGAGAGCACGGAAGTGAGTTCTTCCAGCGCTTTGGTCATGGTCTGCGGCTTGATGGCCAGCAGCACCCGTTCGGCGGCGGCGGCCAGTCCGGCGCAGTCCGAAACCGCGCAGGCGACTCCGGTCGCTTTGGTGAACTCGGCGGCGGCGGCCGGGTTGACGTCGAACGCCTGGAGTTCGGACGATTGGAAGACTCCCGCCTTGACCAGTCCTCCGGCGATTGCGGTCGCCATTTTTCCGGCGCCGATGAACAACAGCTTACTCATTTCAATTCCCCTTCCTGAGCATTGCGGCCATTTGCCAGAGGATCACTCCGAGGCCGAGCGCATAAAGATACCATGAGAACACGGAGAGTTTTCCGCGTTTGATCAGCCGGGTCAAAAGGCAGAGCGACCAGTAACTGATCACAGCCGATACGAGCAGGCCCGCGGCCAATTGGAGGAATGTAAAACTTTCTTCCTTCGGCGCTTTCAATATAAGTTTGAGCAGATGTACGAATGCGGCTCCGGCAATCGCCGGAATAGCAAGCAGGAAGGAGAAGGTTCCCGCCGCTTCGCGGTTGACGCCGGAGAGGATGCCGACGGTGATCGTCGTGCCCGAACGCGACAGACCGGGGATGATCGCACACATCTGGCCGATGCCGATGGCCAGCGCCTGCTTCCAGGAGACCTTGTCGAGGGGGGTGGGTTCGAAGTTCTCCTCCCCCGCCGGGCGGATGATGAGTTTCGGCTTTTCGGAGAGCCGGAGCAGCGTCGCCGTAATCATGAAGGCCAGCCCGGTCATGATCAGGTTGTCGAACAGGGATTTGGTCAGGCCGGAGAGTTCCAGGGCGACTCCTACAGTTCCTACCGGAACCGAAGCGAGAACCAGCATTCCGGCAAGCCGCCATTGTTCCGGCTTGAGGAAACCCAGCAGAATTTTCCAATAAAACAGGACGATTGCCAGAAGGGAACCGGCATGGAGTACAATCTCCAGCGTTTGGCTTTTTTCTCCGTTGAATCCGAAGAGTGCGGCAAGCACTGCGAGGTGACCCGATGAACTGATGGGAAGAAACTCCGCGATTCCCTGAACCACAGCCATGACAACGAGATAAATCCAGACTTCCACTTTTCCCCTGCCTTATCGTCCGGCCGAATCATGGCCGGGACCTGAACTTGAAAAGACCGGAAAGCTCTCGGCGTACCGCGGAGAGCTCCGGTCGTAAATCTCTATATTCCCTCTGCGAAGCCGGGAGTTTTCCCCGTTCTTCCGCCCTTCGCCGGGAGCTGTATGGAACCGTTTATTCTTTCTCTCTCACTCCGGGTTTGGTCGGGCGAATGCTCATTTCGAGCACCGGGAGTTTCCAGAGAATGTCGCTTGCGTTGGGCTTGCGGGTGCCGGCCAGCCGGAATTCCTTGATTCCGGTGCGCCGCGTCTCCTGCAGCAGGAACTTGCCGTCTCCGCTGCGGCAGAGGTCGAGGTTGCGGAATCCCGCCGGGCGTTCCGGCGCGACCATGAGCAGAATGTTTCCCGGAATGCCGATGGCCAGGTCGCGCCCGGAGGCGCTGACCGCCACCACGCCATCCGGCAGGTCGCGGCTGCCGAGTTCGAAGACTTTGGTCGCGCGCCGCTGGGCGAAGTCGGAGAAGGATTCCCCGTTGTACGTTTCAAGGTCGATCAGGTCCAGGAGCGGCGCCTGCCGTTCGGTCTGGTAGGTGCCGAGCGGTTCGCCGACTTCGTCCTCGACGCCTTCCTGCCGGAGCTGTTCGATCAGGCCGGAGGAGAGACCGCCGACGCCCGCGCTCTGGAGCAGCGCCGCGGGGGTACAGCCGAGAATCGGCGCGAGACGGCTGGCTTCATCCAGCGTCGGCACCGCTTCGAAACAGGTCTCGAATACTTCGATGTGAGAGGCCGGAATTCCTGAAAGATTGGCCAGCTGCTGATAGGAAAGGCCGCGCTGGCAACGCAAGGTGAACATATTCTGGTTGAACGGAGAGCGCATATTCTCCGCACCGGTCCGGATACAGGAAAGCATCGACTGCAGCTCGAATGCCCGCGTCCGGTCAAGCTGAAGCAGCTCGCAGATGGTCGAGAGCTGTTGTTGGTTCGGCACGATTTTTCCGTGCAGCATTTGGGAAACGGCGGAACCGGAAATCTTCAGCTTTGCGGCCAGGTCGTTCTGGCGGATTTCCGCATTGCGTAGATAATCGCGGATCAGCTTTCCGAATTTTGCTTTCAGAGGGGTGATTGCCATTGTCTATCCTCGGGATTATTCGTTTTAGTATTCTGTTAACAGCACGGGCATTGCAATACCGGCCCAAGCCTCTCTCTCCGCTCCGTTGCAGGATAGCATGCAAATTCCTGACGGGAAACGGTATCCCTGAATCCGTTTCATAGCGGAAAAACAATCGAATCGGTATTGATCTTCAACTGTCAACATACAATATATAATGGTGATCGATTATTTCCAAATGGTTTTTTCTTAATCTTATTAATTTCGTCCTTTACAGGTGGGGCAGTTTGAATCAATTGCCCCATTACTGCTTGGACCCAATCGGTTTCCTCCGAATGTGTACAAAATTAATAATCATTACAATAGCATGAAGCTGTTGCTTTTCAAGACGGGATCGCAAAAAAATCAAAACATATCGAGTAGGATTTTGAAATCGTCCGGGAGCGGGGCGACGAATTCCATCTCCTTGCGGGTGAGCGGGTGAGGCAGTTTCAGCTTCCAGGCGTGGAGCATCTGGCGGGGGGCTTCCGGGATGTCGGGACAGCTTCCGCCGTAAGTCGCATCTCCTAGTACCGGAATGCCCGCCGAAGCGAGATGAACGCGAATCTGGTGGGTGCGGCCGGTGAGGATATTCACGTTCATCAGACTGACCGGAATTCCATGAATTATCCCGTTCCTTTCCAGGCGGTAACGGGTGATGGCGAGCTTACCGTTGCGCTCGACGACCGCCATCTTCTGGCGGTTGACGGGGTGACGGCCGATCAGGCCGGTGATCTCGGCCGCCGCTTTGCGCGGAACTCCCTTGACGACGGCGAGATAGGTTTTCTCCGTCTCGCGCCCGGCGAAGGAACTGGAGAGTTTGAACTGCGCTTCCGGCGTTTTGGCGATGACCAGGCAGCCGGACGTGTCCTTGTCCAGCCGGTGGACGATTCCGGGCCGCCCGGGCGAACCGGACATGGTTTCCGCCAGTTGCGGATAGCGCCCGAGCAGGGCGTTGACTACTGTGCCGGTTGGGTTTCCGACGGCGGGATGGACCACGACTCCGGCGGGTTTGGAAATCACCAGCATCGCCTCGTCTTCGTAGAGGATCGGGTAGTCGAAGGGTTCGGCGACCGGTTCCGGGCTTTCCGGTTCGGGCAGTTCGACGCACACGTTCATTCCGGCGCGGACCGGGTAGCGCGGAATGGTCAGCGCGACGCCGTCGGCGGCCACCAGCCCTTCTGCGATCAATTTCTGCAGATAAGTGCGGGAAGAACCCGGAATCAACCGGGATAAACAGCGGTCCAGCCGGGTTCCGGCCTGCTCCGCGTCAATGTGAAAGCTCAGTGTTTTTCGGCTCATGGCGGATGAAGTGGATGAGTGACAGGATTCCGGCCGGGACGATCAGGAGCCCGATCACCTGCGCCGGGGTGAAGAAATCGGCCAGCACCTTGGGGTTGTCGCCGCGCAGCAGTTCGTTCAGGAAGCGGAGGACGCCGTAAATCGTCAGGTAACTCGCCATGGTGACGCCGCGTTTCGTGTGGCGGACCAGATAGAGATAGAGGAAGAAAAGCAGGAACTGCTCCGCGGATTCGTAGAGCTGCACCGGGTGCAGGTGTTCGCCGGGGTAGCAGAGTTCCGGGTTGCTGCCCGCCGGGAATTGGACGCCGAGGAAGAGGTCGGTCGGCTTCCCCCAGCAGCAGCCGTTGAGGAAGCAGCCGATCCGGCCGCAGGCGTGGGCGATCGCCAGCGCCGGGGCGTAGACGTCGAACACCCGGACGATGTCGAGTTTGCAGAGCCGGCAATAGCCCCAGAGCGCGGCGAGGGCGAGCAGGAACCCGCCGTAGAAGACCAGGCCGCCCTGGTCGATCCGGAAGATCCCCCAGGGATTGTTGCGGTAATGGTCGAAGAATTCGACCACATAGAAGATGCGGGCGCCGATGATTCCGGCGATCATGGCGACGAAGAGCGAGGTCGACGCCTGGTCGGAGCTCATCTTGGCGTATTTGCGGTTCCAGTTGACCAGCAGGCAGGCGAGCACGAAGCCGATGGCGGCCATGGCGCCGTAACTGCGGATCGAGAAATTGCCGAATGAGATGAGGATCGGGTGCATCAGGCTTCCTTCTTCCTTTCAGCCGGTTTCTTCTCCAGCTGGCGGGCGATGGCTTCGAGGAGGACGACCAGCAGGAACCCGGCCAGCGCGAGGCCGATGGCGGACCAGAATTCGGTGTCGAACGAAGTCGGCAGAATGTTCCTTTCGTCGACGCCCTTCCACGGCCAGACCTTGCGCAGCGAGCCGATCATGAAGCCGATCAGGATGGCGATAGTGAAGTCGTGGAACTTGCGCAGCTGCCAGCTCAGCAGCCGGACGAAGGAGCTGATGCCGATGACGAGCCCGGCGATGAAGACGGCGAGGGTGAGCAGATTCTGTCCGAGGTTGACGCCGGCCTTGAGTTCGTTGACGGCGTTGAGGATGAATTCGTATTTGCCGAGCAGCAGGAGGATGAACGAGCCGGAGATGCCGGGCAGGATCATCGCGCAGATGGCGGCGGCGCCGCAGAAGACCAGATAGATATAGCTGTCGGGGGGATTCTGGAGCAGGGGGAGCCCGACGACGGCGTATCCGGCGATGGCTCCGGCGAGCATCGCGCCCATGCGGACGGGGGTCCACTTGCGGACGCGGTTGAACACGGTGAAGACGGAGGCGGCGACCAGCCCGAAGAAGAACGCCCAGATCAGGACCGGCTGGTTTTCAAGCAGCCAGTGGATGGGAGAAGAGAGGACGGCGAACGCGGTGACGATGCCGAGCCCGAGGGTGAAGAGGAACGGCCAGGGCAGGGTCTGGAACGCTTTTTTGATCTGGAAGGTGAATCCCATGGCGATGGCTTCAGTGGAGGTGAAGCTCTTGATCGATTCGATCAGCTCCTCGTAGACGCCGAGGATGAAGGCCATGGTTCCGCCGGAAACGCCGGGCACGATATCGGCGCCGCCCATGATTGCGCCGGTGAAATAGATTCTCACATACTCTTTGAAAGACCGACTGGCTTTTTTCTTTTCGCTCATACAGAAATCCCGCATCATAAGTTAAAACCCGGAACATATTCGAGAATATACACCCGCTTTGCAAAAAACGTAGTAAAAAATTGTTTTTTCTCTGGAAATTTTTGAAAAACGGACTATCTTCTAAGGATGTCCGCCCGCACAACCCCGTGGTGTAATGGTAGCACAACTGGTTTTGGTCCAGTTAGTCTAAGTTCAAATCTTGGCGGGGTTGCCACTTTTCCCTTTCAGCGCAAAACGCCCAGCACGGACAAGCTCACCGCCCTGATCGCCAGAGATGTTACGAATTCAGAGTAAAATGCTTATTGTTGCCATGTTGTTCTTGATATATCGCAAATATGCGATATATTGAATCATGGGAACAATGGGACACAACAGGACACAAGGTGAAAAAGAAAACATTTGTCCAGACGGAGGAACTGCAAAAGTTTCTTGCGGCGCAACCGGTGGAAATACGAGGCCAGCATGATAAACTGGTCGAGCGATTGGAACAGGACGGTTTTCTGGTATTGCCTTACGGTAAGAAACTGACCGGATATTCCAACTTATTTGAGATGCGAATCGTCTCCGGCGGGAGCGTTCGAGTGTTTTATTGTTATGAGGACGGCGATTTGGTGGTCGGGGTATCCGGCTTTGTCAAAAAGACGCAGCAGACGCCGTTGCGGGAAATCAAAAAAGCGTTGAAGATGATTCGGGCATTGGAGGTATAATATGGCGATGAAACCGGAAAAGATTGCGGAATTGCGGAAAAACTGGGAACAGTTTTCCGACGAAACCAAAAAAATGCCCGGCTATGCCGAGGCAGCGGAGAAGTTCGATCGGGAGTACGAAGTGGCCGTCGCGCTGAACAAGGCGCGGACCAAGGCGAAACTTTCGCAGAAGGAGCTTGCCGAACGGCTGCACACGACCCAGTCGGTGATCAGCCGCATGGAAAGCGGTCGGGCGAATATTTCGCTGGCCAAGCTCCAGAGCTATGCCGAAGCCTGCGGCGGCCGCCTGGAAATCAAAATCGCGTTTTGATGTGAAAGAGACGGCTTCAGAAATTTCCCGGAATCAATGACGCTGCCGAGATTTCTCTATCCAGGTGGCGAAATATGTCCGGCAGGAAAGAGCCACGGGCCAACAGCATTCAGCAAGGTCGCACCACTCTGGACATGTAATTTTGAGATAAGCCCAAATAATTGGGCAGGCATAAGAGAAAGCGGCATGATAGACAACAAACCGAGTTACTTGAAATTTGTTTTTCATTTTCATTTTCCTTCACTGCTTCAGAATTTTTTTTCTGAAGCGGAGTGCTTCAAGTAACCGGCCTTCGTCAACCGTAATTTTTGCAAATTACTCTTGAGGCGGAAAATGAGAAAGAGAACGAGAAAATCGACCCATCCGGGGGCGATCTTGAAAGAGCTTTATCTGGACGAGCTGCATATCGGGATTTCGGAGTTTGCCGACTGCATCGGGATTTCGCGGAAAACGGTTTCGGGGATCGTGAACGGTCATCGCGGCGTGACTCCTGAGATGGCGGTACGCTTTTCCAAGGCGCTGCCGAACACCAGCGCGGAGATGTGGCTCAATTTGCAGAAGTCCTACGACCTCTTCGAAGCCGAACAGCGGCTTTCGGAAGTGAAGATCGTCCCGGTGTTGCAACCGGCAACGGCGTGAGCAATCGGCAAGAGTCTGCCCGGGGTGAGCCCCGGGTTTTTTCTTGCCCGGATTCGGGAAAATTAGAAGAAAATGAAGGAAACGTTTTGTCGATTCGCCAATAGGGGTTTATATTTGAAGAGGAAAGAAACGATCAATCCCGGACGAGGCGGCAGGGGGGATATGGCGGAAAATCTGATTCTTACAGGTTACTTGCTTTTCTGGGTGCATCGTTGCTGCTCTGCTTAACGTATATTGGCAAGAGTTGATACGCTTTCCTCATTTCGCTTATGATTGCATCAGGGGATGGTTCAAAATCGATACTCCAGCCGAGCGGGAATGGAGTTTGATAAAGGCCTGTGTTATTTCCTGGAGTACCGTTTATGGGAAACACGCAGAGAAAGACCCCGTGGCAAATTTGGTAGGAATTATGAATTTATGTAATAAGTATTACTGGGAAGAAATTGCCCGACAGATGCTCTTGGAATTTGGAGAGTCCGAATGGGCGGACTTGTGCAATGCAGACAAACCTGATTTACAGGGTTCTATTTGGGGAATTGAGGTAACTCAGGCATTGACTCGGCAAGACGGAGAAATCGATGCTTTGTCAAATCGTGTTATGAATAAACCCTTTGCCGAAATTACGCTCAAAGATAAAAAGAAAATGGAAGAATATGAAATTCTTTATAGTGAATATAAGGGTAAAATAGCACTATTTACACAACCTGCCGAGTGGTTAAACTATAATCGAATTTTGAATTCTTTTCAACAAAAAATAAGGAAACTGAATTCCAATAATTATGCTAACTTTCCCCGTTATGGACTCTTTCTGTTTGCAGATGACCCTTTTGAGGGAAATGAAGTCAATGAAATCACAAATAATATGATTGCTATTCAAAAAGGGCAGTCAAAATATTTTTCGATGGTATTCATCAATTGCCTGTTCAATTACTTTTGGTTTTGTGATTTGACAACAAATTCAATCTCCTCGTTAAACCTAGGAGACCATTGGCATTCTAAATTTGATAAGGAAATTATGCCTAAAGCAAGACAATATAGTTTGGAAAAAACCTTCAGGGGCACATTGTAGGTGATTCTTCTGAGGCGATCAGAAGCTGCAAGACATATTGTCTTCTTGCTCCAGATGATCAAAATGGAGCAGAATTGTTAAAACGGCTTAATGAAAATGAGAAAACAGAGTTTAGCCAGAAGAAGGAACAATAATCTCGCGGTGTGCGGCTGAAGGCTGAATGATACGTTGCTGCGGTCGGGCTATTCTGCGGGGTCGGGGCGGTTTTCTTCGTTTTCGGTGTCGGCGGGGTAGTAGGGGTAGGGCATGTAGTCGAGCGATTCGTCGCCTTCCGTGCCGGAGAGCGCCTGCGCGATGGTCAGCACGTAGCGGAAGCTGTCGCTGTTCACCGCCGCTGCGAAGAGCGTCGTCGAGGCGAAGCGCAGCAGCATCCGCCGGTCCCAGAAGTCGCAGTGTTCGATTCCCGGCGCCGGGCAGACCTGGAAGTTCCTCCCCGGCAGCAGCAAGCGACCCTCGCCGTCGTAGAGCGCGAACTCCCCCATCACCCGCACCAGCTTCAGCCCGGTCGCGGGGGCCGCGAGTTCCAGCATCAGCCCGGCCAGGATCGAACCGGCTCCGACGCCATTCTCCAGTATCGGCCCGATGCAGTAGTATTCCGGGTGCAGCGTCGTCTCCGCCATCGCCGAAAATCCGGATTTGCGCATGAAATACGAGATGTCTTCCAACGTCCGCTGCGGAAAACGGTGCGCTTCGGTCCGGAAATCCTCCCAGATCCTCACCAGCTCCGGCCGCGAGTCGTTGTCGTACCATTGCAGATGCACGTCGATCAACCCGTCGATCAGGTCCACTTTGGGCGCATCCAGCTTCGCCGAGAACTCCCGGCGGCGGCGGCGGAGCGTGATCGCCGCCTGGAGCTGGTGGGCGCGCCGCCGGGCGAGGGGGTCGTCCCCCTCCTGGAGTTCGGCCAGCACTTCCCCCAGCTCGGGCTCCCGGCTGAGGAGTTCGGCCATGGCGCTCACCGCCACGTGTTCGTCCTCGTCGTCAAGGAGCGAGATCAGACTGGTCAGGCTGGCCTTGTTACTGCTGTTCATTCGAAGTTGTCTTCCGCTCCGGGAACTTGCCGAGGAGCGCGTCGTTGGCGATGTTCTTCACCTCTTCGGAGAAGTCGCTCCGCACGATCCAGCGCAGGAAGCCCGGATCGTTCGACGCCAGTTCCTTCAACGTCCGCCCGGCGTTCTTGCCGAAGTTGACCACCACCTCGTCGCCGCTCCACTTGAAACGGCGGGTGCGGTCCACCGCGTCGGCTCCCAGGAGATCGCCGAACTCGGCCAGGCCCTGCGCGTCGCGCGGCAGTTCCGGATGCTTGGCGAACTGCCCGAGCAGCACTTCGAAGGTCGCCGCCGTGTCCGCCGCCGCACCGTGCGCCCCTTCGAGCTCCTTGCCGCAGAAGAAGGCGTAGGCCGCCGAGAGCGTGCGCGGGTAGAGCTTGCAGAAGATGCTGTAAACGTCGATGATCTTGCGGTCGTCCACCTTGAATTCGAACCCGGCGCGCTTGAATTCCGACTCCAGCATCGGAATGTCGAAGCCGGTGATGTTGTACCCGCAGAGGTCGCAGCCTTCGATGTAGTTGAAGAGCTTCTCGGCGATCAGCGAAAACACCGGGCAGTCTTTGACGTCCTCGTCGGTGATGCCGTGCACGGCGATGGCACCGGGCGGGATCGGCATTTCCGGGTTCAGCCGCCGCACGGTGTTCTGGGTGTGGCCGTCGGGGAATATCTTCAACACGGCGATTTCGACGATCCGGTCCCGCTGCGGCATGATTCCGGTACTCTCGATATCGAATACGGCCAGCGGCCGCTCGAGCTTCAATTCGTTGGACATGACTCATTGCTCCTGATTGCTTGGGGATTCCGGGAAGAATATACCACCGTTTCCGGCGCAATGCAATCGGAATGTCTGATTTTCCGCCCGCCGTCGCGGAGCGGGATTGACAAACCATTCCGAGTATGCTATTTTTTACTATATAGAGGCGTTGCGCCTTAGGCGAACCCGTTCTGCTATCATAACCATTGAGGTATCCATGTTCAAGGAAGAACGCGAAGATCTCCAGTTCGACTGGGCCATGATCGGCGACATCGGCGAGGGCCGTCCGAATCTTGGAATGACCATGTATGTTGCGGTCTACCGCCTGATGCAGTTCACGCTGCGCGATGTCCTGATCAAGAATTTAGGCGTCGAGAAGGCCGATAAGATATTTTTCGAGGCGGGCAAAAAGGCGGGCGAGGAGCTCTACCATCACTGCCTGACCGGCTGCCGCGACTTCGCGGAACTTTCGGTCCGGCTCCAGGAGAATTTGCGCGACCTCAAGATCGGCATCATCCGCTTCGAACGCAGCGAGGTGGACAAGGGCGAATTCGTCATCACCGTGGCCGAGGATCTCGACTGCTCCGGGCTGCCGTTCTCCGATGAGACCATCTGCATTTACGACGAAGGGTTCCTGAGCGGAATTCTCGGGGCTTATTTCGGGCGCCCGTTCGACGTGCGCGAGGTGGACTGCTGGTGTTCCGGCGACCGGATCTGCCGGTTCGAGGCGAAAGCGAGCGATTGACATTATGGTGGAAGTGGACGAGGCGATTCTGGATAAACTCTCCGAAGCGTTCTATCTCCTGCTTCGGGGGCGCCCCGCCGCGCCGGTCGAGCTGCCGCCGGAGTATCCGGAAAACGAGCTCCGGCAGCTGGTCGGCTACATCAACCGGTTTCTCGCCGAATACGGCGATTTATCCGGCTGCATGTCGTCCATCGCGCACGGCGATCTCGACTTCTCGCTCGGGAACGGCAGGCTCGCCGCGCTTCAAGAGCTCAAGAGCCTTCAGGGGAACCTCCGCCACCTGACCTGGAAAACTCAGCAGATCGCCGCCGGGGATTTCGAACAGAAGGTCGATTTCATGGGCGACTTCTCCGAGGCGTTCAACAGCATGACCCGCCAGCTCAAGGAGGCGTTCGACAAGATCGCCCGGCAGAACGACGAGCTCTCCGAGGCGTACCGCGAAATCACCCGTGAAAAGGAGAAATCCGACCGGCTGCTGCTCAACATCCTGCCGGTCCGCGTCGCCGAAGACCTGAAGCTGACCGGGCACACCACGCCGGAGACGTTCGAAGACGTCACCGTCGCCTTCGCCGACCTGGTCGGCTTCACCAATCTCTCCGCCGAACTCGAGCCCAAGGTGCTGATCGACGAACTGAACGAGATTTTCACCGGATTCGACCTCATCATCGAGCGCAACGACTGCGAGCGGATCAAGACCATCGGCGACGCCTACCTCGCGGTGAGCGGCATGAACACCGGGCACGACCGCCACGCCCGGAATATCGTCGACGCCGCGCTCGAAATGGTGCACTTCCTCGAAGTGCGCAACGACGGCAACCACATCCGCTGGCAGGTCCGGCTCGGCATCCACACCGGGAAAGTGGTCGGCGGCGTGGTCGGCATCAAGAAATACATTTACGACGTGTTCGGCGACACCATCAATACCGCCTGCCGCATGGAGCAGAACTCCGAGCCGATGAAGATCAACCTCTCCGAAGTGGCGCGCCTCAAGATCGGCGACGGTTACGAGCTCGTCGAGCGCGGCGAACTTCAGGTGAAGGGCAAGGGCGGCATGAAAATGTTTTTCGTCACCGGCCGGAAAGGGTCGGGGGAAGGCCGATGAGAGCGGCGAAGAGCGTCTGGGCCGGAGCCCTCGCCGCGCTGCTGTTCGGCGGCTGCTGCCTGTTCCGGAGTTCCGGACCCGAGGGGGTCACCCTCCGCAAAGACCTGCTGGAACGGAACGAGTACAATCTCAAGTACAAATACGGTCCGCCGATGCCGAAGGTCGACTTCATCACCATCCACAACACCTGGAATGACGCCCCGGCAGTCAACGAGCGGGACTACCTCAACAAACGGCATGACGACGTCTATATTTCGTTTCACTTCGCCGTGGATGAGAAAGAGGCGGTGCAGATTCTGCCGCTCGACGTCTGCGGCTGGCACGCCGGGGACGGCAACGGCAAGGGGAACCGCGCCAGCATCGGCATCGAAATCTGTCGCAGCCGCTGCGTCGGCAAGGACGAACCGCTCTACCGCGGCGCGGAAGAGAACGGCGTCAGGCTCGCCGCCTGGCTGTTGAACAAGTATAATCTGCCGCTTTCCGCGCTGCGCAAGCACCAGGACTGGAGCGGCAAGTACTGCCCGCACCGGATTCTCGACGAACACCGCTGGGAGTCGTTTAAAACGCGGGTCGGCGAGGCCATGACGCGCCAATAAAGTCGGCGAAGCCGCCGTCGGCACCGGCACCTTGCCGGTCGGGGTGCAGGGGCGAAGCGCCCTGCCCGTCGGAGACTACCGGCGCGAAGCGAAAGAGCTACATAAGCAAAATCGTAGATTTTGCCGCGTAGCGCCGGGGCGGAGTTGACCGAAGAGGTCAACTCGCCGGTCCGCCCGGAAGGGCGGACACTCGCCCGGTAAAATAACGGTACGCTTTTTTATATTGATTCCCGGAACAGAAGAAGCCCCGCCTCCGGCGCGGGCGGGTGAGTTGACCTTGCGGTCAACTCCACCGCTGCCGCTCACTGCCGAACTTGTTCGGCAATTGAGCTGTTTAGTGAGCGACAGCCCATGTCTCCGACGGGCAGGGCGCTTCGCCCCTGCACCCCGACCGGCAGGGTGCCGGTGCCGGCGGCGGCTTTGCCGCCTTTATTCCCCCCGGGTTCGGATTTTTACACTCTTTTGACAATTTTCGGGCGATTTTTTTGAAAATGCGGTTATTGTAAAGGCAGGGTCACACCGCTTTAGAAAAGGAGAAACCGCTATGAACCGAATCGTCACACTTCTTTCGGCGTGCCTTGCCGGATCGGCGCTGCTCGCCGGGGCCGCCGAACCGCAGGCCAAAGCTCCGATCACCCGCGCCGCATTGTTCAAGAACGGCTACGCGCTGGTCGTCCGTGAAATTCCCGCCGCGCCGGGCGATTCGTTCCTGATCGACGAGACCGTCACCCCCGTCCACGGCACCCTCTGGTTCGCGCCCGGCGACGGGCTGACCATCTCCGGCGTCAAACGTATCGGGACCGAGCCGAACCGGAATCCGTACGGCGACCTCTCCGCCAGCTACGCGGGCCACCAGGTGACCGTGACGCTGCGCGCTTCGGGGATGGCGCAGCCGCGCATCGTCACCGGAACCGTGGTCCAGCCCGGCAAACAGGAGGGCGAGGTCGCTCCGAACTCCAACTTCTTCGCCGTCAAGGAAAACGGCGGCAAACTGACCGTCTTCTCCCGCGATGAAATCGTCTCCATCGAATCCGATGCGATCAACGAAACGCTTCCGGAAGAAAAGCGGATGCTTCTGGTCAACCGCGCCGGGACCGTCGGGAAGCCGTTCGCGGTCAGTTATCTTTCGGCCGGACTCACCTGGGCCCCCGCCTACCGCATTGCGCTGGGTCCGGATGCGCAGCTCCAGCTCGACCAGTCGGCCACGCTGATCAACGAGTTGGAAGACCTCAAGGGAGTCGAGCTCAACCTCGTCTCCGGCTTCCCCAACCTCGAATATCTCCGGGTCGCCAGCCCGCTGGCCACCGGGATGACGCTTCAGCTCTTTTTGCAGCAGTTGAACGGCGGCGGCAATTTCCCGACGGCAAGGGTGATGACGCAGTCGCGGTCGGACTTTGTTGCCGGGGCTTTTAGTGCGCCCACCGAATCGGCGGTTTCGCCGCTGCCGGGGAGCGGGCTTTCGGAGGACATCCATTTCACCCCGGCGGGCAAGGTCACGCTGCCGAAGGGCGAGGTGCTGTACCGGACGCTGGCGACCGCCAGGGCGAAGTATGAACGGCTGGTGGAGTGGGAGATTCCCGACCGCCGCGACCAGTGGGGCCATATCCAGTTCCGCGGCGGGAATCGTGATGAAAACCAGAGCGGCGATCTCTGGGACGCGGTGCGCTTCAAGAACCCGCTGGAGTCGCCGATCACCACCGCCCCCATTGAAATCGTCGACGGCAGCAAGCTGCTCGGCCAGACCACGGTCAAGTGGGTCAATCCGGGCGAGGAGACGCTGGTGCGGATCACCAAGGCGCTGACCGTCTCCGGCGTCCGGACCGAGACGGAATCCGACGCCAAAAGCGGAAATCAGAGCAGCATCAAGAACCGAGAGATCATCAGCTACGCCGGCGACAACTACCGGAAATCCACGGTGGACGGCGAGATCAAGCTCCACAATTTCCGCGCTTCCGAAGCGAAGGTGATCGCCAAGCTCCAGTACTCCGGCGAATTCATCTCGGCGGAGGGCGAGCCGAAAAGCAGACTGCTCGAATCCGGCGTCTACAGCATCAACCCCCGCCGCGAATTGATCTGGGAAATCACTCTCAAGCCCGGCGAGGAATTGATGCTCACCTACAAGTACTCGGTGATGGTTCGCCTTTAGTTTCTGGTCAGAAGCACGTTGCGTTCATAGGCGCGGATTTCGTCCATGAACGCGGCGTCCGGCAAAACGCCGCGAGTCTGGCAGTAGCGGTTCCAGACCGCCCCCCACGGCAGCGTTTTGACCTCTTCCTGTAACGCGAGGCGGCCGGAGAAATCCCAAGCCCCTTCGCGTTCGCGGATGCGTTCGAACGGCTCCAGCTGCCCGCAGAGCAGCGCTTTCTGCATGTTGCGCGCGCCGATCACCCAGGCGGCGACGCGGTTGATGCTGGCGTCGAAGTAGTCGAGCCCGATGTGAATTTGCGCCCCGGCGGCGAAACAGCGGACGCTTTCGCGGGCGATCGACAGCAGTTCGTCGTTCAGCACCAGCACGTGGTCGCTGTCCCAGCGGACGCCGCGGCTGACGTGGAGCAGAATGCGTCCCTGCATCGCGGTGAGCGCCGAGAGCTTGTCGCCGATCGATTCGGTCGGGTGGAAGTGGCCGGAGTCGAGGCAGATCAGCTTGCCCGACTTCGCGGCATAGGAGAGATAGAAGTCGTGGGAGCCGACGGTGTAGGACTCCGTGCCAATGCCGAAGAGCTTCGACTCCACCGCGTCGAGGAGGAGCGATTCGTCGATCTTCTCCGCGAAAATCGCGTCGAGCGAGTCGCGCAGCCGTTCGCGCGGGGCGAGACGGTCGGCGGGAATGTCCTTGAAGCCGTCCGGCGCCCACTCGTTGCAGACGGCGGGGGTGCCGAGCGCGCGGCCGAACTCCGCGCCGATGCGCCGGATCGCCTGTGCGTGGCGGACCCAGAACGCCCGGATTCCGGCGTCGGGGTGCGACAGCGAGAGCCCGTGGTCGAGCTTCGGGTGCGAGTAAAAGGCGGGCGCGATGTCGAGCCCGAGCTGCTTTGTCTTCGCCCAGTCGAGCCAGCCGGAGAACTGGGCGACGGTGAAACTGTCGCGGTCGACCCCTTTCACCGCGCGGTCGATCTGGTGGCCCTGAAGGCAGACGCGGTGCTTCCCCGGAACCAGCGAGAGAACGAGATCGAGGTCGCCGCGGAGTTCTTCGGAATTCCGCGCGCACCCCGGATAGTTGCCGGTCACCTGACAGCCGCCGGTGAGCGCGTGTTCGTCCTCCTCGAATCCCTTCACATCGTCGCCCTGCCAGGCGTGGATGGAGAGCGGGATCGCGTCGAGTTTGCCGAGCGCCTCTTCGGTGTCGACTCCGTATTCGGCGTAAATTTGTCGGGCGGAACTGTAAGCGTTTTCTATCCGGTCCATTCGAATCCTCCTTGTGTTTCCGCATTTACCATATCCGGAAATCGGGAGAACGGAATGGACGGGCACGGATTTTTTGTATCTGTTTATGACTTTACCGGCCGGATTCGGAGGCGGTCCGGTTATCCCGCAGATAGATGTTTTTCGTGGTTTTCGGGTCGAGCCAGAGCCCCGGCTTCTCCCCCCGCGATTCTCCGCCTGGCCTGAATTCCCGGGCTCATGCCGTTGTTTCCGCCTTGAGTATCAGCAGGAACTTTCCGGCGGGTGCCTTGAGAATCTCTGATTCACATGCAGAAACGCTGTGCGGATTACTTGCAATTTTCATATCGGGAAGATAAAGTAAGCCGAACCTGAGATAAGAATTTTATGGGCAGACTCGCTGCAATTGGCCGACGAGTGAAGCCTGAAGAACAATTCGATTAAATGAATGGTTGATATGAAGTGATTATGAAACGGAGTTTTATATTTTTTATCATTGTCTTTTTCGGTTTCATTTCGGGCGGTGAAGATGATTCTTCTGGAGGGCCCGGTTATTTGCAAGGTCCGTGCCGTATGATTCGGACAGAGAAGAATGGAAAATCGCGCAACAATCGCGTTCTTGTAACAATAAAAGGAACACGAGTGTCTTTATATCTGCCGTATATCAGTATTGTTTTCACCGGAGATTTGAAAAATAATGTATTGGAAACTTCCTGTGATATGGATCAAGGCCGGAATTATCTCTCCTGCCGTTTTTACGATGATAATATAAACGGGTTCTATGAATCTTGGAATGTTTTTTCGCCGGAGAGAAAACAACGTTATGAATTTCGAATCGAAAAGGATCTTTCGCCTGAGGCCGAAAAATATTGGAATCATTTTCTTTTAGCATATCAAAGAAAAATGACCGAGTATTCCTTTGACCCTGATCGTTGGTGGGCTGCTCCTGAACGACAGAAACAGCGGGAACGCATTGCGGCGTTTCGTAAGGAATTATGCATTGAATTTGATATCAGCGGTATCGTGGTTGACCCGGAGAACAAACCTGTTCCCGGGGTGGTAATCGGCCTTGCTTGCCGAATATGGGGAGAAGCCCGTCCTGAAGGATTATACATCCGGAATCAATTTATCGCAACTGATAACGACGGTAAATTTACAGCGAAAGGATTATTTGGAGAAAGCCTGTCGCTTTTTTATAACGGGGAGAAGTATGAAAAATTCAGAGAAGATTTCAACGGGAGAGTCGAGATTTTAGAGAAAACCCGTAATCCGATTGTTATTCATCTCTCCCGTCCGAAAACGAGGCAGGAAGAAGCCGATTTTTGGAATAAATTAGAAAAAGAGTTAAAAGAAAAATAAAATGGTTTCTTTGTAAAAGGCAGAAAGAAAACTCCGGACGGAAACTTCTTTCAAGCATCGGCGGCATGGGAGATCGAGCGGCTTCTTCCGGCTGCAGATTTCCAGAGACAAGGGAGTAATCCTACATTTAGCATCAACTTCAGGGCGACCGTGTGATAGATCAGATGTACAATAAGATGATAAGAGTAAGATTGAAAATCATGAGTATCCCTTGGGGAAAGTTTTCATTCGGTTTTCTGCTGTTGCTGCTCTTCTCTGTCCGCTCTGGATTGAATGCCGGGGAACCCGACACTGCGGAAACGGGCAGACAGCAGATCAAATCCGCCCGTGACGCTTTTTTTGCCGACGGATCTGACAAGACATTCAAAGCCTGGTATGAGACGGCTGCCGAAGCTTATCGCAACTTCCCTTATGATGCCGATATCGCCCGGCGATTTGCTTATGTCGCCATGCAATATGTTTCCCCGGCGGAAGGACTCAAGGTGCTTGCCCCTTTGATTCCGGAGATGAAATCAGATCGGAATATCGCCTGGGGAATCTGGCAGGTCATCAACCGGGCCCGCAAGAATTCAGTCGATTCAGGCTATCGTTCCCAGTTTTATTTGAATGGTCTCTCAAACGAAGAAGCTGAAATCATCATCAATTCCCAGTGGAAATTCTGGGCGGGGAAGGTAATCCATCTCGAAAGCCTCAGCCCTTCAACGAAAGAGATGATTCTTGAAGCCACAAACAGTTCCGCGATTCAAGCCGTTTCTCCGCAAGAAGAAGTCAGAGGGTGGCGAACGATTTGGGAAAATATCTATCAGCAGGACCTGACCGCCGGACTGGGCGCTGCCATCATGAGAAGATATCAACCGGAACCTGGGCGAATTCAGGATATTCTCAAGGGGTGCGAAGAAAGAAAACCGGAAACCCCGGAACCGTCAGATCGGATTTCGGAATTGCCTCAAGCCCTGATGGTTGCCGAAACAGATCCGATGAAGGCTCTCTGGGGGCTGATGCCGTTTCTTCCGGTCATGGAGGAACGCCCTGAAATTGCGGCGGGCATCTGGCAGGTCTTCACTTCCTGGGAGCAGGATGGGCGTACTCGGAGCAGGTGGATGACTCTGATGGGCGAGACTCCGGAGAAGGCAGAAGCGCAAATCCGCCAATTGCGCGTCTATTGGGCGGGCAAGGTGGATTCCGCGCAAGTGCCCGATCGCGTGAAGGAGCTGCTGGCTGCCGATCAAAAAGCATCGGTGGCAAATTCAACGGAACTTCTGGCGAATTGGATCTCATTCGTGAAAAAGCTCTATGAACGGAAAATCGAGCTCGATATCGCCGATTATTTCCATCAACTGGATGACGGTGCGCGAATGGCAATGGAGGCCGACGGGAAAAAAGCGGAAAAGGCATCCCGGCAATGTCCGGAAGCAAAATGGTGCGAAAATAAAATACTGATTACGGCAGGTTTATCCAAGGCGCAATTTATCGTAGATGAAGAATTGAATCTGAAAATCACATTCAAAAATGAATCCGCAAAGGATATCTTCCTCACGCTGTATCCTTTGCCGAGAAGGACTTTTTCTTATCAAGTTTATGATTCGGAAACAGATGAAATTGTTCTGCAGAAGAATCATGATAAAACGTTTCTGGGAGATTCTTCCGGTTCCCGCAGGGCAACGCCTGTTCCGGCAGGAAAATCATTTGAATATAAAATCAATCTGCGCGACTTATATGATCTGCCGGCAAACAAAAAATACCGTATGGATATTGCCGGAAACTTTACTGATTGGGACACCAATGCCAGTCGATCTTTCATTATCAGAAATCTGAATTTCTCTGTCAAAGAATGAAGAACAGGGAATCTTCCTGTTCGGCTTTGATCAAGCCCTGGCGGAAGCCGCCGGATGGTCCGGGCGGTGTTCCGCCGCTCAATGCCGGGGCAGAATGATTTCCCGGTAGGTTTTGCCGGCGGGGATCATCGGCAGCACGTGATCCTGATATTCGGTATGGCACTCGAGCAGGAACGGCCCCGGCGTGTTCAGCATTTCGGCGATGGCGTCATCCAGCTCCCCGGGGGACCGTATCTCCCGCGCGGGAATCCGGTAGGCCGCGGCCATTCCGACGAAGCTGGGCGTCGCTCCCGTGCCGCAGCGCAAATCGGTGTTGCCGCGTTTGCCGCGATAAAAGAGGTCTTCAATCTGCGCCACCATGCCGAGATGCTGGTTGTTCAGTATGACCATTTTGACCGCGATCTGTTCCGCCGCGATGGTGCCGAGTTCCTGCATATTCATCTGGAACGAACCGTCGCCGTCGATATTGATCACGCATTCGTCGGGGAACGCCAGCTTCGCCCCCATCGCCGCCGGCAGGCCGAAGCCCATCGAACCGAGGCCGCCGGAGGTCAGCAGCTGGCGGGGACGGCGGTAGGTGTAAAACTGTGCCGCCCACATCTGGTGCTGCCCCACTCCCGGCACGATGACGGCGTTGCTTTTGGTGTGGCGGTCCAGCGCGGCGATCACCTGCTGCGCCTTCAGCACACCGGGCGTCGGCTCGAAGGAGAGCGGATGCGCCGCTCCCCACTCCGCGATTTTGGCGAACCATTCGCCGCGTTCGCGGTATTGCGGATGTTCATTGAGCTGGCTTAATGCGAGTCGAATATCGGCGGTATAGCCGAAGTCGGCGCGGATGATTTTGTTGATCTCCGAATCGTCGATATCGATGTGAACGATGGTTTTTCCGGCGGCGAACCGGCGGCTGTCGCCGGTGGAGCGGTCGGAAAAGCGCGCACCGAACACCAGCAGGAGATCACACTCGTTCACCGCGCAGTTGGCCTGATAACTGCCGTGCATCCCGAAAAACTTCAACGCGAGCGGGTGATCTTCCGGGAACGCGCCGATCCCCATCAGCGAAGTCGCCACCGGGATATGGTTCCCCTCGGCGAAACGCAGCAGCTCCGCCGACGCGTTGCCGGTCATCACGCCGCCGCCGGCGTAAATGCAGGGGCGCTCGGCGCGATGGATCAATTCGCTCAAACGGCGGACCGCCTCCGGCGGAAGTTCGCTCGGCGCGGGGCGAGTGGAGCGTGCCACGGCGGATTTTTCCGGCTGCGGAAATTGCTTTTGAATATCCTTGGGGAAATCGATCAACACCGGTCCCGGCCGCCCGGAATGCGCCAATGCGAAAGCCTCGCGGATCGTGGCGTCGATCTCATTGACATCGGTGATCAGGAAACTGTGCTTGACCACCGGCCGGGTCATGCCGATGATGTCCACCTCCTGAAACGCGTTGGTGCCGATGTGGTTGAGATCGACCTGGCCGGTGAAGATCACCATCGGGACGGAGTCCATGAACGCGTCGGCGATTCCCGTCACCAGATTGGTCGCGCCGGGGCCGGAGGTGGCCATGCAGACGCCGACCTTGCCGGTGGCCCGGGCGTAACCGCAGGCGGCGAACGCGCCGCCTTGTTCGTGACGCGGCAACACGACACGGATGGCGGAGTCGGCCAGCGCCTGGTGAAATTCCACGGCGGCCGCGCCGGGGTAGGAGAAACAAAGTTCCACTCCGAGTGACTCGAGGGTACGAATGGCACATTGCGCACCGTTGGCGGGCGCACCGATATCCGAAGACGGGAGGTTTTTCATATGATCAAAATCCTGAATGCGTTGCAATGTTCGACGGTGGAATTCTTCATTTGCCGCGCCGAAACAGGAAAGTGCAATATGATCCTGAATTCGAGAGGGCATTTCCCGGAAGAATTCGCGGCGTGTGCTAAAAACAGCAGCGTAACAGAAGACCCCGTCCGCGCTACCGGGAAGCAGCCGCGGACGGGCGACTAACTACGACCGTCAAGATCGAAAACAGGCATTGAGGAAAATGATGATTCTTCATAAGAAATAATATAACACCCAAACGACAAAAATCAATCGAGGAACGAATGATATTCGCAGCCGATCGATTCGCCGGGACCGAGATATATGGCAGGCAAGAGCGGAAACTTTATTCGGATTGCTTGCAAATTTGATATCAAGCAGATATCGTATTGTACAATTCACTTATTTGACGTAACGATGTCTGCTGAATGGCGCTAATTGGTACTCCGGCCGCAAACGTTGCTGCCCGATTCAAAAGCGCGGTAGGCGCCGCGCAGCGAAGGCCCTCTGCCATAGCCCGCCAACGGCGGGCGGTGAAGAGTTGGCCGCCTCCGGCGGACAAGTAAGCGAGCGAGAGCTCGCGCCGCGGTAGGAGGGGCGCAACCCACGGGAAATGAAAGCCCGGCACAGGGCCGAAATGGGGGTGCGGGGGAAAAGCTTTCCCCCGCGAAAGCCTTGAATACAGAAAGCCCAATGTTTTATAAGATAAGCAACTTAAAACAATCTGCTAATGGCCCCAATGAAGAATGGCACCATGGCCCCTTGGCACCATGGCCCCTGTGAGACTCCGGTTCAATCGGCATTGCCATTTTGCGATAAGAGCTTCCCTGACTCGGGTTGAATATGGACATCGAGTTGCGGAAACGGAATGCCGATGCCGTGCTCGGCGAAACTCCGGTAGATTTCGCGCCTGAGATTGGACCCGACAAGGACACTGGTATTGACGCTTGCCCAGTAGCGCAACGAGAAATCCACTGAACTCGAGCCGAAATCGGAACACAGAATTTCCGGTGCGGGACGAGCCGTCACGCCGGAGGTGCTCTGGGCCGCCTCAAACATCAGCCTCATCGCCAACGACAGGTCCGTGCCATAGGAAACGCCGACCGAAAGCGTGTTGCGGCGCAACATGTTGTTGCTGGTCCAATTCTGGAATTCCTTGGTCAGAACCAGGGCATTCGGATAGGTGATGACGGCGCCGTCGAAGGTCTCGACCACGGTGGCCCGGACCGACACCTGGAGCACCTTGCCGATAATGCCGTCCCCTTTGATCTCAACGATGTCTCCGGGCCGGACCTGTTGGCCGATCAGGAGGATTAATCCGGCAATGAAGTTTTCAACAATCTCCTTGAGGCCGAAGCCGAGGCCCATGCTCATGCCGCCGATCACCACCAGAATGCTGGAATATTGAACCTTGAAGACCACCAGTGTGAAGATGGCAAAAAGGCCCCACAACACATAATTCGAGAGAATCATGAACGACGGCAGGAGGCCGAACTCCGCCGAGTCGCCGAAGATCCCCTTCACCGCCAGTCTGATTGCGCTGATGAGAAAATACAGGCCGATGCCGACGAATATCACCAGAAAAACCTCCCGGGTGTTGAATCGGGCCAGATTGGCCCGCTGCACCAGGTCCGAATCCAGGAGCGCATAGAGTCGCGCTTCGACGTGATAGGTCTGCGCCACCCAGCCGAACAGGTAGAGCACCAGCCAGAGCCAGGCCGCCGGGATCAGGAAATGCGAGAGGATCTGATTGAACATCGGATAACGCGAATCCACCGCGACGAACTCCCGGATCACGGCACTCAGGGCGAAGATCGCCTGAAACAGCGCGGAAACCACGAACCAGGCCAACATCATGGTCAGGCTCATATAGGCGAATCCGAGGAATCCGAGCATCGCGGCGATGGTGAAATTGAGCGTTGTGACCACGCCGAATATCCGCTCCATCAATTCGAGGCGGCGGAAACGGCGCAGCGAAACCAGCGTTCCGAACGCGGCCAGCGAACTCAGCAACGTGGACAGGATGATCAGCGGCATGTACGAAATCATCCCGACGTTCAGCATCATCCCGACAAAATAGGTGCCGACGGTGGCGTAATAAACCGGTAAGGCGACTTTTTGCTCTTCCTGGTTCAAGCGCAGCACCAGCGCCAACCGCAGGCACGCAAGCAGGATCAAGCCGACCGCGAACTGGCGGACCGCCTGCATGTCGAGTTTGACGATCAACCATTCGCTCCAGTAAATTCCCAACCCGGCGGCCAGGATCAGAAAATTGCGTTGAATCTGGCGTCGGCGCTGGAAAAGATCGGGCATTTTCAACTTCAGAAATTTCTCCAGCAGGCGCGAGTAGACCAGATACCCGATGCCGGTCAGCATCAACGAAATCCAGACCGCGCAGGCAAGGAACTCCCACAACAGATTGCCTTCGAAGCTCTCGAACTGGATTTTCAAGGTGTCGTAGCTGTCGAGCACCCAATAGCGGACCAGCATCCCCGCCCGGGGCAGAACCTGCATGAAGTTGCTCTCGTTGTCGAAAAAGATGGTCCGGATGACTTCGCTTTGGCGCGTGTCGCTGACCGCGGCAATCTCACGGATTCGGGTCAGATCGTCAACGAGGCGCTTGTTGACTTGGGCGGCCCGGGTTTCGAACTGGTGGAACCGGGTGCTGAATTCCTTGGTTCCGATCGTATCCCGGGCCAACAACTCGCGCTGCGAATCGCTCAAGTGCTGCAGATCGAATTGTGCCAGCCCGGCCGACATCTCGTCATACACCCCCTGGATTTCGGCCAGCCGCCGCTGCAGAGCCTCGAACCTGGCCAGTTTGATCTCGCAGTCGTTGATCAATCCGGCGATCCGGTCGCTGTAAAAGGTCACCGCCAGCGCTTCGTAGCGGTCGCGCTGCAGCATCATGAAATACAAGACTTCGGCATTGGCGCGGGCCGCACCGAATTGTCCGGTCAGTCCGGTACAGTAGGCGTCGAACATTCCGATGCTCTGGGTCATGAAATCGCGGTCGCGTTGGAGCTGGAGCTGGTAGCGTTCCAACCCGGTGTCCCAGGGATCGTTGGAGGCGTTGAGGGCGGACGGCGCGAAGCACGCCGCAAGAAACAAAAATCCGGCACACAGATGCCATAACCGCGGCTTCCTATGCATAGTCCCCCCTGAAAAAGGTTTCGTTTGATAACGTTCGATAAATTGCGCACATGTTGAAAAAGGCTATTTGAAAAGCGGCCTGTTCTCTGGTTGATTATTGTTCTGATCAAAGAAAGAGAAACAAACCATGAAAATGTAGCGCAGAAAACCAAAAAGACAATCCCGGGAGCGATCAAAGTCGATGAAAAAGAGGGAAAGGATCACCTTGACGGACGGGTTCGGAGGTTCGTGGAAGACACGATCTTACGGAACACGGAGGCGGACGCCATCTGCGATGCGTCGAGGTATCGGAGGCGGCTCATCCGAAAGCCGGGTAAAAATCCACCCCGCGCCCATGCAGATCATAAAGACTAGTCTATCATGCCAGTCTTTATAAGCCGATAGTAGTCTATCGTACCAGTCTTCATAATTCGATTGTTTCAAGACGTTTATCGTATAAGATATAGGCATTGTTACATTCGGGGGGATTCGCGGGGAAACGATTTTCCCCCGCACCCCCATTTTTTACGATCTGGCGGCGAGTACGTTATCGTGTGATTGTTCCGCTCCTGCCGCGGCGGCCCCTTTGGGGCCTTACTTGTCGGCCTATGGCCGCCAACTCTTCATCGCCCGCTTCGCGGGCTGCGGCAGAGGGCCTTCGCTTCGCTACGTTCGACTGCGTCGCTTTTGCTCCTGGCTGCCTGCTTCGGCTTTGCCGAACCATGCAGTTCTCTCACATCCGCTACGCGGCGCCTACCGCGCTATTGTGCCGGGCAGAAACGTTCGGGGCCGGGGAAGAGTTACTACGCTGTGGGCCGGGAGAATTCGAGCTGCAACGTTCGGGGCCGGGAGAATTCGGGCAAAAACGTTCCGTAAAGCATGGCGTTTCATCCGGATTCTTTGGAGAAAAAACGCCGCCTCGGGAGTGAGGCGGCGGGGAGCGGGGGAGGGCGGTTCAGCAGACCGTGCAGCGGATGGCGCGGGGGAAGCCGTCGAGGTCGCGGCATAGCCGGACTGTCGCCACATCGTAGGTGACGTTCCGCCAGACGATCTGACTGCCGGGGTGAGCGCCGTCTCTCCCGGAATCAGGAAGTCGAACGCCGCCGACGCGCCTTCCGTCGCCTTGTTCAATAGATCAAGTTGAATCCGGCACGGCACCCGCTGTTTATCGAGGCCGGAGTCTATGGCGGACAAGAGCGAAAACTTAGAGCTTATCCCTAAATAAAGAAATGGCATGATGCCGCGCCGAAATGTCAGTCACGAAGTCTGATTAAATTGACGATACTGGAGGTATCGGCAATTTCAGCGGACGAGCGAATGGCGTTTCGCCGCAAATCAGGGCATTTGGGCTTATTTAGGGATAAGCTCTTAATGGGATGACTTGCCAATTTCATATCAGGAAGATCTGGATTTTAAGTTGAAAAAAGCCTAACCCGTGCTAAGCTAAAAATGGACGGGATGGCATTGACGGTGTGTGCAAATGATTTTTGGAGGAATGCGTATGAGGAATTGATCGCCGCCGTTTGAAAACCGAACTTCAATGGGAGGATTTTGCCATGAACAAAAATATTTTGAGCATTCTCGACGACAAAGCAGACGCCTTGCTTTCCCATCAATGCAAAACTATTTCCAAGGATCTTATTCACCGGCCCGGCCCCGATTTCGTCGACCGCTGTTTCCTGCCCGGCGACCGCCCGATTCCCGTTCTGCGCAACTTGCAAAGCATGTTCAACACCGGACGCCTCGGCGGCAGCGGCTACCTCTCGATTTTACCGGTCGATCAAGGGATCGAACATTCGGCGGGTGCCTCGTTTGCCCCGAATCCGATCTATTTCGACCCTGAAAACATCGTCAAACTCGCTCTTGAGGCCAACTGTAACGCAGTCGTCTCAACATTGGGAGTTCTCGGCTCGGTGGCCCGGCGCTATGCCCACAAAATTCCTTTTATTCTCAAACTTAACCACAACGAACTGCTCAGCTACCCGACCTCTTACGACCAGAAAATGTTCGCCTCGGTCGAGCAGGCGTTCCAGATGGGGGCGGTCGGAGTCGGAGCCACGATCTATTTCGGATCGGCCGAATCGCGGGAGCAGCTCGTCCAGATTTCCGAAGCGTTTGAGCGCGCCCATTCCCTCGGCATGTTTACGGTGCTCTGGTGTTATCTGCGCAACAACGCGTTTACCAAGGATAACATCAACTACGAAACGTCGGCCGATTTGACCGGACAGGCCAACCACCTCGGCGTGACCATTCAGGCCGACATCATCAAGCAGAAGCAGCCGGAATGCAACGGCGGATTCAATGTCATCCATTTCGGCAAAACCAGTCCGCTGGTTTACAGCAAACTCACCTCCGACAATCCGATCGACCTGACCCGTTACCAGGTGGCCAACTGTTACATGGGACGAGTCGGCCTGATCAACTCCGGCGGCGCATCCGGGACCAACGATCTGCAAAATGCGGTCGTCACCGCCGTCATCAATAAACGCGCCGGCGGCATGGGGTTGATCATGGGACGCAAGGCATTCCAGAAGCCGCTGAAGGAGGGGATCAAGCTGATCCACGCGGTTCAGGACGTCTATCTGTGTCCGGACATCACGCTGGCCTGAGAAATTGCCATTCAGCAGATATAGAAATTGGAGAAATTGGAAATTGGTGTCTTCACGCATGCGAGGCTTTTGCTCTTGCTGCTCATTTCGTCCGAAATGAGCAGTTCTCTCACATCCGCTGCGCGGCGCCTACCGCGCTTTTGTATCCGGCAAAAACGTTCAGAAAAGCGTGGATATTCATCCGGATTCGGTAGAAAAAACGCCGCCTCGGAGGTGAGGCGGCGGGGAGCGGGGGAGGGCGGTTCAACAGACCGTGCAGCGGATGGCGCGGGGGAATCCGTCGAGGTCGCGGCAGAGCCGGACTGTCGCCACATCGTAGGTGACGTTCCGCCAGACGATCTGACTGCCGGGGGAGAGCTCCGTCTCTCCCGGAATCAGGAAGTCGAATGCCGCCGACGCGCCGTCCGCCTGGGTGAAGCCGCGGCTCTCGATCACCACCGCCATGGCGTTCTTCTCGGTGAAGCCGACTTCACCGTCGGTGAGTCCGGCTCTCAACATTCGCAGCGTGACCGGTTCGGTGGCGAGAAACTCATGCATTGTCCGCCTCCTGCCGCAGCGTCTGCCACGACTCGATCTCGCGCCGGATGATTTCGCGGCGTTCCGGGTCGATCTTTTTGACCTTTTCCAGCAGGAAGAGCGCGGTACGCGCCACTTCGCGGCGGTATTCGAGCCCGCCCGAGAAGCGCTTCAATTCGACCAGCGATTCGATCGACGACTTGAGATCGGTGACCGCGAACTCCCGGTTGTAGGCGATGGCCGGAACTTTGACCGTGCGGTCGTAGCTGCGCATCAGCTGCCAGCACTGGAGTTCGGCCTGTTCGAGCTGATCGACCCGGCTGGCCAGGAACTGCTTGATCTGGTGGTGGTCCCACGCCTTCGCTTCGGCGGTCTGCGCCGCGCGGGAGGGCTGGATCAAAGCCATGCCGACCACGTCGAAGAGTTCGCGTTTCAGCGCGTCGTTTTCGGAGCGGATCGCCGACGTGTCGGCGCCCGAGGGGGAGATGTAGCGGCTGATGCCCTTCTCCTCGGGACTCTCCCAGATCGCCGCCGAACGGGCGAGCTGGTGGCTGAACTTCTCCTTGCCGTCAACGCTTTCGCCGCCGGTGTGCGCGCCGCGGGCGAAGCTGTCGGAGATGACCAGCAACCCGAACATCTGCTTGACCACGTTCATCTGCGCCTCGGACTCATTGTTGAGGATCGCGTCGGAGATGCGGACCACGTCTTCGAAATAGTGTCCGCCGTCGATGCCGAACCCGTCCGGCTCGAACGAAAGCACCGCCGGGACGCGGCCGAGACGGTGTTCGGCGCGGGAGAGGAGCACGCTCCGCCCGGTTCCGGATTCCCGCTCGAAAATCATCGTCTCGTTCCGGGTGAAGAGCTTCCGCCGCAGCGCGGGGGAGGGCGGCAGGAAGGGGCCGTTGTCCGCCAGCAGCCGCTCTTCGAAGAGAATCCAGTCGAGCTGGCCGTCGGAACCGTTCGCCCAGTCCGCCACATCGAGCGGCGACCAGGCCCGGACGGCGGGGCGGATGCGTTCGCGTTGTTTGCGTTCGCAGTCAAGCTCTCCTGCAAAGTAGGGCATCTCGACCGAGAGCGCCGCGCCGCCGTAGATGTTGAGCATGGTGGAGAACTGCCGCATCACTTCGTTGGCGCGCAGCCCGGTGCGGGAGAAATCCTCGATCAGCTCCGGCTCCGCCCCGTCGCGCTGCGGTTCGACCGAGAGGATGAACTGGGTGATCAGCTTCGCCAGCTTGCGCGGATAGTTGAAGTAATAGGCGCGCCGGAGCCGCTCGCAGAACTCCGGCTCCACCTCGGACACATGGCGGACCAGCGCCTGCCGGATATACGCTTCGCCGCCGTAATAGGCGTCGCGGGAGCGCTCCCACACATCGCGGTTGGCCCGGTGCAGCGGATGACGCCGCCGGAACAGATACTCGAAATCCTGATCCATCAAAATCGACCTTTCCCTTTACGCCCCGGCGGAATTTCCGGGACTGAACACAGGGAAAAAGTCAACTTTCGAGCAGGAAATCGCCGGATTAAAATAAAAACCGTTCGGTTTTTTTGTTTTTTTCGCAACCGGAGTTGTATTCACATATTGAAGTGCTACCTTCAATCATAGCGACAGATCGTCGCGAGAAAGAGAAGGGAGACATGTTCCGATGAAAAAAGATGGAGTTGCGTTTCTGGCATTGGGTTGTCTGGCTGCGGTTTTCTCCGCCTCCTGCGCGGGTACCGGGGAGAAAGCCCCGGAGGCTCCGGCGGCGGTCCAGGAGTCCTATTCTCCTCCCGAACTGCAGACCGGGAATTGGAAGGATTATCTGTACGGGAATACCGTTCCTTTGATCAGGGAGAAAAAGTACGCCGAAGCCCTGACCCGCCTGGATTGGTTCTGGAATCACATTCTGGAATATGAGCAGGGCATGTACGGGGTTCGCCTCTCATATTGTCTGAGCATCTGGAAGCAACTGGCGGATCAGTATCCGCCGGCGATGACCGAACTCAAAGAGATCCGCGACGCCTCCGAAGCAAATGGGTTCAAGGGGAATGCCAGGGCCTTCGCCGACGCCGTCAATATCAATCGGGTTCTGGGCGAATCGAAGCGAACCATCGAATTGTTCCAGAAACTGGATCAGACGCGGCCGGCGGTGGCCAAAGCCGTATGGGGCTATGCCGACCGTACGCTGATTGAGAACGGAGAATATGCCCTGGCGCTGAAATACGGCCCCACCCAGGAAGTGAGATGGAACCTGATCCAGGAAAGAATGAAGAAAGAAATTTCCCCCGATTTTGCCCGGAGCGTTCTGTCGATCTCGAGCAAGGACAAGGAAATTCCGGCTGACAAAATCGAAAAGTTCCAGAAGCAGATGGTCCATTATTTCCAGACCATGGAAATCGCTCCCCTGATCAAGCTTTGCAATGCGACCGGGGAAGAGAAGTTGGCCGGAGAGATTGAGACCCAGTCGAAGGCCATCTGCGAATCGATCGCCGGTGACAAGAAGTAATTACTCGCCGAACACTTCGGCGCGGAAGGTCTGGAAGCTGGTGCCCGGCTGCTTCCAGCCGTCCGCCGGCAATCCCGCTTTGTGCGAGAGATACGCGAGCGTGGTCTCCTGATCCCAGCCCTGTTCGGGGGCGACCTGCGGCAGGAACACCGCGCCGCGCGTTCCCTGGCGCAGGATGATGCCGTCTTCGCCGACGACGAATTGCGTCGGGTCCGCGATCGGCTCAGGCTTGGTCAGGATCGAGAGCTCGATCGAGGTCTCTCCCAGCTCCTCCGGGGCGAGCGGTGCAAAGCGCGGGTCGGAAAACGCCGCGTTGTACGCGTTCCGCGCCAGATTGTCGGCCAGCGGTTCGAACGCCTCGATATTCCCGATGCAGCCGCGCAGGTTGCCCGTGATGTCGTGCAGCGTCACGAAACAGGCGCGGCTCTCCCGCAACTGCGCAATGGCGGGCGGGACCGGCGGCTCCGTATTCATGAGTTCGGATTCGATGACGCCGCGGACGAAAGCAAGCAGTTCGCGCCGCTCTTCCTCTGAAAAAACGTTCGCCATTTCCACATCCTCCCCGTTTTCAGTTCCGGTCGTAGTAGATGCGCCACGCGCCGCAGACGATGAATGCCGCGGTCGGCGCCAGCCCGGCGAACATCGGGTTCAGGATTCCTCCCTTGCCGAGCACCAGGAACACCTGCGCCACCACGATGTAGACCACGATGATCACCACCGCGGTGATGATCGCCAGCAGGCTGCCGGTCCGTTCATTCTTGGTCGCCAGCGGAATGCCGAGAAACACCGCGAGAAAACAGGCCCACGGGAACGCGAGCCGGTAGTAGAACACCGTCATATAGATCGACTTCACCCGCTCCGCCATATTCGGCGAACGGTGCACGAGGTGCCAGATCACCCAGGTCGGCAGGTCGTCCTTCTCCTTGACCGAATTGAGGATATCGGTGGTTTTTTCCGGAATTTCTCCCTTGGGGAAATGGAATTCGGCGAACGGAATCTGCTCGTGAATCGCCGAGGTTCCGGTGCTGGCGGTGAACCGGGTATCGTCGTTGCGGTCATACGAGATGAAACTGCCGTTCCGGAACGTCCACATTCCGGTTTTCGGATCGCAGTTCACCTCGTTCGCGTAAAAATCCACCTTGCGCCCGACCAGCTCGCGGATCACCCGGTTTTCCATTTCGACGCGCGAAAGCGAGAGAATCCGGTCCGACTTGCCGGGGAACATCTCCCGGATCAGCTTCATGCGGGCCGCTTCGTCCGGAACCAGGATGAAGGAGTTGATCATCGGCTTCGTCCAGAAGGTTTTGAGCGTCACATCCTTCTGGGTGTTCCCGGTGGTGAAGTTGTTGAACAGCCAGTGGCGCTGGCGGTCGCCGCTGCGGTAGGTCAGGAGCCCGTGCACATACTGGCGGCCCTCCGTCGCATTGGATCGGGTGATCTCCGCCGCCCGCTCGGTGAACGGCACCAGCGCTTCGTTGAAGTAGATGTTGATCGCCGTCACCGCCAGCCCGACCACGAAAATCGAGCCGCCGCAGCGGAAAAGCGACACTCCGGAGGCGCGCATCGCCGTGATTTCCATGTTTTTGCCGAACGTCGCCATTGTCCACATGCAGCCGAGCAGCATCGAAATCGGCAGGATGAAGCGGATGTTGCCCGGCAGTTTGTAGGCCAGATAGAGGAGGATGTCGCGTACCGTGGCGTCCTTGCTTTCCAGGAAATCGGAGATGTCGCGGTAGACGTCGCCCAGAATGAACAGGATGACGAACACCAGCAGGAGAACGCTGTATTTGATCAGGAACTCCCGCAGGATGTAGTAGTCAAGATGCGGCAGCGGAAACCACCGCCGCGGCGGAAGAGTCAGGTCTTCGTATTGGATCTGTTGTTCTTTTCCCATAATAGCGCTTAATATACACCCAGATTGTCCGGAAAGAAAGTTCCGGCCCGGTGATTTTCCGAAAGTCGTGCGATTCCGGGCCGGGACCGGCTCAAAGGCCGAGCCGGTGCAGCTGGGTCTCGGCGTCGCCGGCGGGGTCGAAGGGATGGAGCTCCCAACGCTCGTCGTTGCAGGCGCAGCAGCCCGGTTCGACCGGCGCAAGCGCTCCGAGCGACTCGATTTCGAGGAATCCCGGCATGGTGAAGAACTCGGCGTTGCAGCCGTTGTCCGGATACGCTGCGGCGGGGTCGTAGCCGAAGCGTTTGACGAACACTTCGGCGTCGAGCACGTAGGCCGCAAGCCCGGATTTCACCAGCGCGCCGAACTTCTGCTTCGATTCGCAACGGTCGTCCTGACGCATCCGGATGAACCGTTCTCCCCAGGTGAAGCGTGGATCGGCCATGTTGGTGAACTGCCACAGAACCAGCGGCCGCGCATAGTCGAACGATTCGCCCGTCTCTTTGCCGTGCGGCACATACGGTTCCTGCGGCACGAACAGTTCGCCGCCCGCCGCCATGACCGTGAGGCACCAGGGAGAGAAGGCGACCGCCCAGGCGTTTTCGTTGTAAATGCGGTGGCGCAGCGTTACGCCGGGCCCGGAGGCGTCGAGCGCGATATCGATCTCCTTGCGTAGCCCGGTGGTCTTCTCCGCGGCGCAGCGCAGGTGCAGGACGGAGCCGTCCCAGTCGTATTCGACCGGATCGACGTCCGGATAGTAGGTGCGCGGCCAGATCTCCGGCGCGTGCCAGAGGCGGTGCCCGCCGTAGCTCTGCCACTCGTCCCGCTTCACGTCGGCCAGTTCTTCGTCGAAGTTCTTCATGAAGTTCACCCCGCCGGGACGGCGGCAGACGAGCACGCGCGGACCGAGACCGACCGAAACGACCAGTTCGATGTCGTTATTGGAGAGACGGAGGCAGTCTTTCCACCCCCGGTAAACGATTGTTTCAAATTCCATGTTCGGCATTCTTCCCCGTTATTGGTTGGTTCGGAGTCGGTCAGTTGCGGACCTGCCCGTAGGGCTGAAGCTCCCAGGAGGAGGGGTGGCTCTGCGGAATCGCGCTCAACCCCTGCCGCTCCCGCTCGGTGCAGCCGGCCAGAAGGCAGAAAAAAACCGCCGTAATCAATACGGCGGCGATGTAGAACGAGTGATTGCTCATTTCGAGCCGAACATCGTCTGAAACACGTGATAATCGTTCATTTCCATCGTCTGGAACACCACGGTCGCGGCCATCGCCAGGAACGTGAGAACGATCACACCGGTGAAAAATTTGGAGTTGAACATCTTCATACCCTTTCGGAATCAGTTGATGTCGAACCAGACCTTGTCGCCGACTTTGACCGAGCCGTTCGCGGCACCGACCGGTTCGGCGATCGAGCAGTCCTTGTCAACCTTGGTCAGCTTGACCTTGGTGATGAAGTCGGAGGTCGGGACTTCGAGATCGCCGCGGGAAACCACCATCTCCAGTCCCGGCGTGAGCTCCATATTGATCTGGCCGACCTTGTTGCCGAGCTGCTGGGGAACGGTCGAATCGGTTCCGATATTGATCGCGATGTAGCCGTACTTGTCGCTGACGTCGGCGACGCGGCCGACGACGCGCTTGCGCACTTCGGTCGAACCCGGCTTCCACGGCATCGGGAGCGCTTCGCCGTTGGGAATTCCGAGAGCGGTACGGAGGGTGTCGAGCTGGTAGTTCTTCTCATCCAGCTGTTTCTGGAGCCCGGCGATCTGGTTGTCTTTGCCGGAGAGCTCGCTCTTCTGGCGCTGGATCTGCTGATCGCGGGTGGCGATCGCGCGGTCCGCTTCGGCCAGCTTGTTCTTGAGCGCGTTCAGCGCCTGCTTGACTTTGTTGAGCGAACTGTCGAAGTTGTTTCCGGAGAAGTCGAGCGATCCGCCACCGACCTGACGGCTGAGGTCGTTGAGCGCATTTTCAAGCCCCTGGCGTTCTTTTGCATACTGGGTGAACTGACGGGCAAACTGGTCCAGCGTGCCGGCGTCGGCGGTACGCAGTTTGGCCTCATTGATCGTGATATCGAGTTTCTGTGCCGCGCTGACGGCGGCCTGGGCAATCTTGTTGCGGCGGTCAACCAGTGCGCCGACGCCGTTGACGACGTCGTCTTTGCTGGTCGAGTAAGTGGTGAGGTTCTTGAAGGCGTCGGAGGCTCCGACGTTGTTCATTTCGGAGATCGTGCCGATCCGGCGCAGCGTTTCGGCGAGTTCGTCGCGCTGACGGATCAGTTTGCGGCTCTGGTCGGTCAGTTTGGCGAGCCGTTGGTCGAGCTCGGCGTATTTCTCGTGCGAGAGGGTTTCCAGCGTCAGGTCGGAACCGAGTTTGGTACCGCTGCCTTTGTCCATTTCCGTCGCGCTTTGATTGATCGTGATCGCCATCTTCTTCCAGCCGTCGATCAGCTGGGTCCGTTTTTCAAAGAGGAAAAACGAGAAAACTGCGCTCGCAATTGCAAGCAGAAGGATCAGAATACTCAGTGCGACATTGACTACTTTCATCGGGGCTCTCCCACTCTTTGGTTGAAAATATCTTCTTTATTATCCTGCTATCAAGATCACAGATTGAACCCGTCATTGCACCCGGCATGACATTGTTGAACATTAGCACCGCAAAAATATATTGTCAAATGCCAAAGCGCGGAGAACGGAGAAATAAATCATTTTTTTTATGGAATTACGCCGTTTTCGGCGTCAACACGCTTCTTTTTCAGAGTAGGAATTTCACTCCGTCCACTTTGCCGAGATCGGTGCTCAGACGGTTCATCTGCTCGCGGTCCTTCAGGGTGACCGCCGCCCGCAGCGTCCGGTAGCGCCCGCCTCCCGAACGGAGGCCCTCGGTGACTTTGCTGAAAATTCCGTGCGATTCGAGGCACTTGCCGATCGCCTCGCGCGCCGCGTCGGCTTTGTCGGATTCGACGACGACGCGATACTCCCAGTCCACCGGGAATTTGAGCTCGCGGCCGTTGATCTTCAGGGGGTCTTCGCTCATTTGTCGCGTTCCTCCCAGTACGGGGAAATCGAACGCAGCCGCTCGATGACCGCCGGCAGCGACTCGACCACAAAGTCGATTTCGTCCGCCGTGTTGTACTTCGACAGGCTGAAGCGGACCGTCCCGTGGGCCGCCGTATACGGCAGGTTCATCGCGCGCAGCACGTGTGACGGCTCCAGGCTCCCGGTCGTGCAGGCCGAGCCGCTCGAGGCGCAGATGTTCAGCATGTCGAGCAGCATCAGGATCGATTCGCCTTCGATGTATTCGAAGCTGATCGAAGAGGTGTTGGGCAGCCGGTTCGCCAGGTCGCCGTTGATCCGGATATGGGTGATCCGCTCGCGGACTCCCGCCTCGAGCCGGTCGCGCAGCCGGGAGAGCTGGACGCTCTCGATCGCGAGATTCCGCTGCGCCAGTTCGCACGCCTTGCCGAGTCCGATGACCGAGGTCACGTTCTCGGTGCCGCCCCGGCGCCCCTTCTCCTGGTGGCCGCCGAAGATCAGCGGCTTGAACCGGGTGCCGCGGCGGACGTAGAGCGCCCCGACGCCCTTCGGCGCATGGAGCTTGTGCCCGGAGAGGGTGAGAAAATCGATCTCGCTCGCGTTGAGGTTGATCGGCAGCTTGCCGACCGCCTGCACCGCGTCGGTGTGGAAGAGCGCGCCTTTGGCGTGCGCCATCTTCGCCATGGTTTCCACCGGGAAGATCGTGCCGGTTTCGTTGTTCGCCCACATCACCGAGACCACCGCGGTGGAGTCGTCGATCGCGCGTTCGGCGTAGGCGAGATCGAGCCGCCCGCGTTCGTCCACCGGGATATATTCGATTTCGAACCCGTGGTGCGAGAGCTCCTTGCAGTAAGCCAGCACGCCGGGGTGTTCGACGATGGATGTCACGATTTTGTTGCGGCCGGAACGGGCGGTCAGGGCGGCGTTGATCGCCGCGTTGTCGCCTTCGCTGCCGCAGCTGGTGAACACGATTTCGGCGGCGTTGCCTTCGCTGTCGCGGAATCCGGAGCCGAGCAGGTCGGCGACCTTGCGCCGGGCGTCCTCGATCTCGGCGGCGACGCTGCCCCCGAAACGGTGGATGCTCGACGGATTCCCGTAACGTTCACAAAAGAATGGACGCATCGCCTCGAACACCTCGGCGTCGACGGCGGTCGTGGCGTTGTTGTCCAGATAAATCACCTGATTCTTATTCATAAAGCTGGTAGCCTCCCCGCATTCGGTGGAATCATTATCACTCGGGTCATCTTTTTTTGCCTGTTATAAATAAACCATATTTTTCCGAAAAGTCAATGGATTTTCGATTGAATATCGGCCCGAAGTTGCGTAAATTACCGGGAATGGATTGCAGAAGGAGTTTGCGAATTGCATATTTATCTGGATCAGGCGGCGGCGGCGCGGCCGTCCCGCGACATACTCGACTATTACCGGTCGTGCCTCGAAGAGAACTATGCCAACCAGGAGGCGGCGCACGAGCTCGGCTATGAAATCCGCCGCCGTCTCGACGCGGCGGCGGAGCGGCTTTCCGCCACTCTGCTCAGCGGGGAAAACCGCGCCGTCGTCTGGGGAATGAACGGCACCGAACTCTTCGGGCTGGTCGCCGGTTCGCCGCTGGCGGCGGGCCGTTCCGCGGTCAGTTCCCGGCTCGAGCACCCGGCGCTGCTCGCCAATCTCCGCCGCACGGCGGGGAAGCTGACGCTGCTCGGGGCGGGGCGCGACGGCGGCGTCCTGCCGAGGGCGACGGAGGCGGAGTTCGCGGCGTTCCATCTCGTTCAAAGCGAACTCGGGCGGATTCAGGACCCGGAGCTCTTTTCGCATGTCGCTCCCGGCGCGGTGCGGATGCTCGACGCGATCCAGGCGGCGGGGAGGGTGCCGATTCCGGCCGGAGCGGCGGAATTGATCGTCGTCTCCGGCCACAAGTTCGGCGCGCCCGGCGGCGCGGCGATCCTGGTCGACCCGAAGTCGAAGTGCGCGAAGCCGTTCCTCGAATTCGCCCGCCGCAGCCGTCACACCGATTACCGCATCGGCCGCCCCGAACCGGCGGCGCTGCTCACCATGGTTTACGCGGCCGAACTCCGCTGCCGGAATCTCGAGGCGGCGAACGGGAAGGCGCGGCGCATCAACAGTTTCCTGCGTCGCGAACTCGCGGGCCTTCCGCTGCCGGGCGGGAAACTGAGTTTCTGCACCATCCCGGAAGAGCTCGCGTCGCCGTGGATTCTCCACCTGATGCTGCCCGGAATCGAAACCGGGGTCGTGGTCCGCATGCTCTCCGAGGCGGGCGTCATGGTCGCGGCGGGGAGCGCCTGCTCCTCCGAAAGCGGCGACCCATCCGGCGCATTGCTCGCGCTCGGATTCCGCCGCGACGAGGCGTGGTCCGGGCTCCGGGTCAGTTTCGGCCCCGATACCGACGAAAAGGACGCGGAAAAGTTGGTCGAAGCGCTCCGGAACGTGTTGCAAAACTGGTGATTGCGGGTTATGTTACCAGTGTTGTCAACACCATAACCGCTTGAATGATGAAAGGAAGCCGAATCATGCATAAAATCCTCCGTCTGGCCGCCGCGGCACTTCTCGCCTTCACCCCCGTCGTCCTCCCGGCCGCGCCGGCGGAGCCGATCGTGGTCACCAAGGGAATCCGTACCAACCCGACGCTCTTTTTTTCGGGCGTTCCGGGCGATGAGGAATTGACACGGCAGATGCGTTCCTTCCTCGGCGCCTGCGGCTGGTTCGACCTGGTCAACGACCCCAAGGCCGAATATGTGCTGGCCGGGCGCAGGGAGCCCGGGCGGGTCGTCATGGCCATGAGCATGGGCGGCGCACCCGCCGGAAGCTGGGCGCTGCCCTCTTCGAATCCTCCCCGCCGCGCGGCCCAGCAGATGACCGACGCGATCATTCAGCAGACGTTCAAGGAGCTCAAAGTCAAGGGCTTCTGTTCGACGAAGATCGCGTTTTGCGCGGAAACCGCCAAGGGGGTCAAGAACATCTACACCTGCGACATCGACGGCGGCAACATCGAGCAGATCACCAACTTCACCGCGCTCTGCGTCGAACCCTGCTGGTTCCCTGACGGGCGTTCGATCGGCTACTCTAAATACAACCGCACCGGCATCGACGTGCTGGAGACCCGGCTCAGCCCGAAGGAATCCCGCGTGCTCGCCGCCTTCCGCGGCATCAACACCGGCGCGGCGATCAGCCCCGACGGGCGCAACCTCGCGGTGATCCTCAGCCCCGACCACAAAGTGGACCTCTACATCATGCCGGTCGGCGGGCGCGGCCTGCGGCGGCTGACCAACGGAATCTCCGTCGAAGCGTCGCCGTGCTGGAGTCCGGACGGAAGCGAGATCGCCTTCGTCAGCGATGAAACCGGTTCGCCGCGCATTCACATCGTCTCGGCCGACGGGCGGAACCGCCGGGTGCTGCGCGCCATCGGCGCCGACGCCGTCACCCCCGACTGGTCCGGCGACGGCAAGATTGTCTACGCCACCCGGATGAACAGCGGCTACACCATCGCCGTCTACGATCTCAAAACCGGAGAGAACAAACGGATCACCGAAGAGCCGGGCGTCTGGGAGTCTCCGGCGTGGGCGGCGGACAACCGGCAGGTGGTGTGCAAGCGTTCCGACGGCCGGCGTTCGGCGCTCTATGTGATCGACAGCTGGACCGGCAAGACCCGGCTGCTCGTTTCCACCCCCTACAATCTGTCGATGCCGGCGTGGTCGCGGGCCGGGAGCCGCTGAGTATGGCCAGCGGCAGGGCGGACGGCGGCTACCTCGATTCGTTGTCGATGTTCGGAATCAAGCCGGGGCTCGAAGCCACCGCCGAGCTGATGCGGCGCGTCGGGAACCCGGAGAAAGAGCTCGCCTTCCTCCACATCGCCGGAACCAACGGCAAGGGCTCCGTGGGCGCCATGCTCGAATGCATGCTGCGCGGCGCGGGGTTCACCACCGGATTCTACACCTCTCCCCACCTGGTTGACATCCGGGAGCGCTTCCGGGTCAACGGGCTCGCGGTTTCGGAAGAGGATTACGCGACGATCTCGGCGGAGCTGGCCGATGCGGCGCGCACCGACACCGGGCGCGGTTTCACCTTCACCTATTTTGAATTCACCACCGTTTTCGCCGCGATGATTTTCGCCCGCGCGGGCGTGGACATCGTCATCTGGGAGACGGGGATGGGCGGCAGGCTCGACGCCACCAACGTCGTCGCTCCGCTCGCTTCGATCATCACCGGCATCGCGCTCGACCATCAGGCCTACCTCGGCGATACCATCGGGAAAATCGCCGGGGAAAAGGCGGGGATCGTCAAACCCGGCGTCCCCGTTTTCGCCGGAATCATGCCGGATGAGGCTTACCGGGTCATCGCGGCCAAAGCGGAAGAGACGAAGAGCGATTGTTTCCGGGTTCCCGCCGCCGTTCCCGGTCCGGCCTCCTACCGTTTCGACGGGGAGAAGACCGTGCAGGAGTTCGAATTCGCCGGGCGGAAGATCACGCTGCCGCTGCTCGGCGCGATGCAGCGCCGGAATTTCCGGCTGGCGGCCGAAGTGTTGATGAAGCTCGCGCCGGAGCTCGGCGTCGATCTCGACCGCGCCTTCGCTTCGCTGGCCCACTGCCGCTGGCCGGGCCGCTGCCAGCAGGTCACGCCGCGGCTGATCGTGGACGGCGGGCACAATCCGGACGGGATTTCGGCGCTCAAAGAGGCGCTTGCCGAGGCGTTCCCCGGCGAGACCTTCGCCGTCGTCTTCGCCGGATTCAAGGACAAGGATGTGGCGGGGAGTTTGAAACTCCTCGCGCCGCTGGCGGCCCGCTTCGTCTTTGTGCCGCTCTTCGAATCCGACCGCCCGAGTTACAACGGCGAAGAGCTGCGGACCCTGGCCCGCGACGCCGGAATCACGGTTCCGGCCGAGGCCGCGGGCAATGCGGCCGAGGCGCTCGAACTCGCCGCGCGCGACGCAGGGCACCGGACGTTGGTTTCCGGGTCGCTCTACCTGGTCGGCGAAGTGCTCGCCCATTCCGTGCCCGAAGCGGAGATCCTGAATCTCGTTTGAAATCATGACAACAATTACAGATATGGAATCATTACATGGCTGAACATTCGAACATTTCCGTCACCGGCCTCGGTTCGGCGGGTGCGGAATCGTCCGCTCCGTTTTTTCCGATCCGGGAACCGATCATTTTTCCGTACAGCCTGACGCCGCTCCAGGTCGAGGAGGAGAATCTTCCCGCCCTGCGTTGCGCGATGGAGAAGGACCGGCTTCTGGCGATCTATCCGGAGCTCCCCGACGACGGGGAACTCGGCGCGCTGCCGGTTCAGATTACGCTCAAACTATTCAGTTTCAAGGAAAAACGGCGCAGCGGCGTGGGCGTGCTGGTGCGGGTGGTCAAGGAGCTTAATTTCCCCGACGGGTCGGTGCGGATTCTGGTCCGCGGCCTCAAGCGGATTCTTTGCCGCGCCATCGACACCGAGGACGGCGTCGCCATCGCCCGCAGCCAGGTCTGTTTCGAATCGAACGGCGAAACCGAAGACGCCGAGAACAAAGCGCGCCAGAAGTCGGTCGTCGCTTCGTTCCTCGAACTGGCCGGTTCGCTGCCCGGACTGCCCGAGGAGCTTCAGGTCGCGGTCTGCAACGCCGAATCCCCGGCCCGGCTCGCCGACCTTGTCGCCGACGCGCTGAGCCTCAATTACGCCGAAAAGGTGCTGATGCTGGCCACCCCCGACGTCCGCAAGCGGCTCGATCTGCTCGGCATTTTCATGAACCGCGAGCTCGAAGTGATGAAGCTCGGCATGAAGATCCAGAGCGAAGTCCACCGGGCGATGAGTCACCAGCAGCGCGAATTCTTCCTGCGCGAACAGCTCCGCACCATCCAGCAGGAGCTCGGCGAAGACAGCCGGAATCCGGACATCGTCGAAATCGAGGAGCGGCTCGAAACCATGGAGCTGCCCCAGCATGTGCTCGAAGTGGTGCGCAAGGAGCTGGCCCGGCTCGAAGTGATTCCTCAGGCCGCCCCCGAATACCATATTTCCTATACCTATATCAACTGGCTGCTCGACCTGCCGTGGCGGGTGTTCACCGACGACCGTCTCGACTGCGTCGAAGCCGAAAAGGTGCTCGAAGCCGACCATTACGGGCTGGAGGACGTCAAACAGCGCATCCTCGAATTCCTCGCGGTGCTCCAGTTGAAGCCGGACGAGGAGCGCAAAGCGCCGATCCTCTGCCTGGTCGGGCCGCCGGGCGTCGGCAAGACTTCGCTCGGGAAATCGATCGCGCGGGCGATGAACCGCAACTTTATCCGGGTTTCGCTCGGCGGCGTCCGCGACGAGGCGGAAATCCGCGGCCACCGGCGCACCTACGTCGGCGCGCTGCCGGGGCGGATCATCCAGAACCTCAAAAAGGCGGGCAGCAGCAACCCGGTTTTCATGCTCGACGAGATCGACAAGCTGGCCAACGACTTCCGCGGCGACCCCGCCTCGGCGCTGCTGGAGGTGCTTGACCCGGCCCAGAACAATTCGTTCAACGACCACTATCTCGAAGTGGATTACGATCTCTCCAAAATCTTTTTCATCGCGACGGCCAATCTGCTGGAGACGATTCCGGGACCGCTGCGGGACCGCATGGAGATCATCCGTCTGCCCGGCTACACCTCGTTCGAAAAGCGCGAGATCGCCCGCCGCTATCTGGTCGCCCGCCAGCTCAAGGAGAACGGCCTCAAGGCGAAGCAGGTGAAATTCCGCCTCGCCGCCGTCGATGAGCTGATCGACCATTACACCCGCGAGGCGGGCGTCCGCGAGCTCGAGCGCAGCATCGGCCAGGTCTGCCGCCGGATCGCCCGGCGCATTGTGGAGGGGAAAATCGGCGCCGACGAGAGCGTTTCGGTGACGCCGCAGCTCGTGCGCGAACTGCTCGGCGCGCGTAAATTCCTGCTCGACGAAGCCGAAGCCAAACTCGGCCCCGGCTGCGCCACCGGCATGGCGTGGACCAGCTGCGGCGGGGTGATCTTGCCGATCGAGGCGATTTCGCTGCCCGGCAAGGGCGGGCTCAAGCTCACCGGTTCGCTCGGCAAGGTCATGCAGGAGTCGGCGGAAACCGCCTTCAGCCTGGTGCGCGCCCACGCTTCCGAATGGGGCGTCGAACCGACGTTCTTCGCCGACCGCGACTTTCACATTCACGTTCCCGACGGCGCAACCCCGAAGGACGGCCCCTCGGCGGGCGTCACCATCACCATGGCGCTGATTTCGCTGCTGCGGAACACGGCGCTGCGTCCGCGTCTGGCCATGACCGGCGAGATTACGCTGAGCGGCCGGGTGACGGCGGTCGGCGGCATCCGCGAAAAGGTGATCGCCGCGCTCCGTGCCGGAATCGACACCGTGATGCTGCCGGAGGAAAACCGCAAGGACGCCCTTGAGCTGCCGGAGGAGATCAAGTCGAAACTCGAATTCCACTACGTTTCGGATTTCGTCGAAGCGATGAAGATCGCCTTCTCCGCGCCGCATCGCCGGAGCGTCAAAACGAGTTCGGAGGAAACAAAGAAATGAAACGGCTCCTCATCCTGTTCACGCTGATCGCCGCGGCCCTGCTTCCGGCGGAAGAGAAACCGCTTTCGCTCGACGCCTTCATGCAGCAGGTCCGCCATCCGAACCCGATGGCGACCTACGCGGCGCTCGACGGGACCATCCAGCACCGCCGCAGCGGCGAACCGGTGAAGAGTGAGCCGATCTATTTCGCGGTGATCCTCCAGCCCGAGCGGATGACCGGGCAGATCATCATCGACGGGACGGAGGGGTATCTGATCGGGCAGACCCGCGAGAGCGGCTCCTCCGAAACCAGCGTCATTCCGATGCGCGGCTCGGCGGAAGAGCACAACCAGCTCGGTTACATGGGCGTCCGCCCCTCTGACCTCACCATGAGTTTTCTCTTCTTCCCGGTCCGGGAGGAGTTGAAGCCGGACTCGGTCAAGGGCATCGATTGCCGGGTGGTCATGCTCGAAGCCCCCGACAAAAGCGAGCAGGTCAAAGTCTATATCGCGGAAAATTATTTCTTCCCGCTCCGGGCGGAATTTTTCAAACCCGGCGAAACCGCTCCCTACCGGACGCTCGAAGTCAACAGTTTCCGGAAGTCCAACGACCTTTACTACACCGACGAGCTGAGCCTCTACGGCCCCGGCTGGCGGACCCGGATCAACTTCGACAAATCCGCCGACGTCGGACTTTACGACGCCAAAAAACCGCCTGCGATCATCCGCAAGCTCTGATGCGGATGGCGGAGGGCGTTTCGTTTCCTCCGTTTTTTCGACCGATTGCCGGACGCCCCCGCAAATAGGTGCGCTCCGGCTTTTTTTTTGATGTTAATTTTCATATTTATCAATTTAATGGTTTGATTTTTGAATTTTATTCAATATAATAAAGGGAGCAACCAATCATACCGGGAGGAATGGAATGCGGGAACAACTGATCGTCCTCGGCAGCCGGATCAAGGAGATCCGCAAGGAACGCAAACTGACGCTGCAGGCGCTGGCAACGGAGACCGGGTTGACCGCCGGGCTCCTGTCGAAAGTGGAGAACTTCCGTACCGTGCCGTCGCTGCCGGTGCTGGTCAATATCGCGTCTGCGCTCAAGATCGACCTCGCCGAACTGTTCAAGGGGATGACCGCCGTCAAAAAAAGCCGCTGGCTGCGGGTGCGCCCGGAAGAGCAGGCTTTGATCGAACGCGAGGAAGGGCGTCATCTTCAGTACCGGATGATTCTGGAAGTCCCGCTTGCGGCGGTCAATCTCCAGATGATGCATGTGACGATTCCGCCCGGACCCGGCGGCGAAACCGTCACCACCGAGGCCGACGAGTTGCTCTACATCCTCGACGGCCGCTTCCGCTACCGCCTCGGCGAGGATTGGGTCGAACTTGCGCCGGGCGACATGCTCTATTTCGACGGGATGCTGCCGCATGTGCCGGAGAACGATTCCGGGGCGGACGCCACGTTGATCGCCTTCTATTTTCTGCGCGAAACGGAACATGAACGGTAAGGAACTGCGCATCATGGATTTCTATGGAAGAGAATTGTTGCCGGTCAAAGCGAATCTTCACACCCATTCCACGGTTTCCGACGGACAGTTTCCGCCGGAGGAGGTGATCCGCCTCTACCGGGAACACGGTTACGGCGCGCTGGCGTTCACCGACCACCGCAAAACCAACCCGGTCGGCTCCTACGACGGCGGCGGAATGACGCTGATTTCCGGCATTGAGCTGCATCCGATGGGGCCGCGCAGCATTCTCTGGCACCTGCTGGCGCTCGGCGTGCCGGAAGGGTTCCCCGGCGAATTCGATTCCGCACAAGCGGCGATCGCCGCGGTCAACGCGGTCGGCGGCGTCGTTTTCGCGGCCCATCCTTACTGGTGCGGGCTCACCTCCGCCGAAGTGATGAGCCTCGAAGGAGTTTGCGGCACCGAGGTCTACAACACCAGCACCCGCTATATCGGCAAGGACTACAATATGCAGTTGTGGGACGAAATTCTCGACGCCGGGCGCCGCTTTTCCGCGCTGGCGGTGGACGACATGCACCGGGTTCCCGACCAGTTTCGCGGCTGGACCATGATCTGCGCGGAAGAAAACACCCCCGCCGCGCTGATTGCCGCCCTCAAAGCGGGCGACTTCTACGCCTCGCAGGGGCCGGAATTCCACCGTTTGAGCTGGAAGGACGGCATTTTCGAGGCGGAATTCTCCTCCTGCGTCGAAGCGGTGCTGATGACCGCGCAGGCGCGCGGCTACTGCGGGCTGGTTCCCGAAGTCGGAAAGGATGAGGAGACCACCGTGCTCCGCTTCGACCTGCGGGACCGGCCGCCGCTCCGCTATCTGCGCTGCCAGATCCGCGACCGCAACGGCAATTACGCCTGGAGTATGCCGCTCTACGTCTGAGCGGTCAGACGTCGTACGGGAACCGGCCGAACTTGCGGCGGTACTGAAGAGGCGGCAGGCCGAATTCACGGCCGAACATCGCCGAGAAATAGCTTTGGCTGGCAAACCCGCTCCGCTCCGCCACGCGGCCGACCGGCCAGTCGGCGGAGAGCAGGAACCGCCGCGCCCGGCGCAGCCGCAATTGAAGCTGGTACTCGCCGATGCCGATGCCGCACTCGGTGCGGAAGAGGTGCTGAAGTCGCGATGCGCTCATGAACACGGTTGCGGCGACGCGCGCTGTCGACGGATTTTCGGCGAAATGACGTTGCAGATACTCCAGCACGGTCAGAATCCGTTCGTCGCGGGGCCGCCGCGGCAGCAGCCCCGCCGTGTCGGCGTAAGCGTTGCGGACCGCCTCGTCAAACAGGAGCGGGATGAACTCCCGGAACCCCTCCGCCGCTTCCCTGCTCAATTCCGGCAACTTTCGAAAAGCCTCCTCCGCTTCCGGGTAACGGCATGCCTCCCCGGCGACGCGGAAGGGGCCGAGCATGATCGCTCCGGTGAACCCGGTCGTTCCCGGCGGCATCGGGACGATGAGTTCCGCCACTCCCGCGTGGCAGACCGCCGTCTGCGGAACGGGGTTCTTCTTGAGTTGCGCCACCAGCTCCCCGGTGTCGTGGCGGACGCATTGCTTCTCTTTCTCCGCCAGCTTCTTGACCGCTTCACAGAATTCGCAGCTGTGCAGGCGAAACTCGTAACAAAGTTCCGGTTCCGGCAGCAGGAAACGGGAGATTTTCCAGACGCATCCGGTCCCGGCGATTCCGGCCAGTTTCGTCAGCTTCGCTTCGAGTTTTTTGATATTTTTATCGGTTTCTGGCATAAAATAACCGTATGGTAGCTGTTTTCTGATAAAATGTAGCATGAAATCGATATAAAAGCCAGCGGGATGCATTATATTATTTCCAGAAAACAATCCGGGAGGATGTCAAATGATCCAGAAACTGCCGCTTTCGCTGCTGGCCGATGCCGATATTGTTGTCGTAGGGGGAGGCCCGTCCGGTTTTGCCGCCGCCATCGCTGCCGCCAGGACCGGGGGGAAGGTGCTTCTCTTGGAGCAGTCCTCCATGTTCGGCGGTCTCGGCACCGCCGGGCTGGTCCCGATGTTCGCCCCGGCTTCGGACGGCGAACGGATGATTTACGGCGGGATTTTCGACGAGGTCAACCGCGAAATGTGCCGCCGCATGGGGGCGGAGATGGACAGCCGCTCCTGGCAGCCGATCAATCCCGAGATCCTGAAACGGTTGTACGACGAACTGGCCGAAGCCGCCGGCATCGGCTACCTGTTCGGCGCGAAAGTCTGCGAAGCCGAAGTCGAAAACGGGCGCGTTTCGGCGGTATTGGTCGCCGGTTCGACCGGGCTGCGCCGGGTGACCGGGCGGGTCTTCGTCGACGCCACCGGGGACGCGCTGCTCGCCGCGCTGGCCGGGGCGGAGTTTGACTACGGCGATGAGTCCGGGCATACGATGAGTCCGACGCTCTGCGCCCAGTTTTCCAACATCGATTTCGCCGCCTGCGAGACGGCCTGGCGCGCCGGCGTCACCGACCGCTCCATCTGGCACAAGATGACCGGGGAGGGCACGGCTCCGCTTCAGGAACACCATTTCGTCTGCATGAAACAGGTCTCGCCAGCCTCCGCCGGGAGCAATCTCGGGCACATCTACGGGCTCAACGGACTCGATGAATTCGAGCTGACCCGGGGATACGTCGAAGGCCGCCGGATCGCCCGGATCATGGAGGAATTTTACCGCAAACACGTTCCCGGCTTCCAGCGCGCCGAATTGCTGGCGACCGCCCCGCTGCTCGGCGTCCGCGAAACCCGGCGCATCCGCGGCGAATACCGCATGACGTTCGACGACTACACCCGCCGCGCCGTGTTCGCCGACGAGATCGGCCGCTGCTGTTACCCGGTCGACATCCACTCCGGCAGCACCGATCCCGAGGAACAGAAGAAGGTCGAGCGCGTCATGAGCGAAACCCGGTTCAAACACGGCGAGAGCTACGGCATTTCCTACAGCGCGATGATTCCGAAGGGGATCGCCAACCTGCTGGTGCCGGGGAGGGCGCTCTCCGCCGACCGCTCGATCCAGTCGAGCCTGCGGGTGATGCCGCCGTGCTTCGTCACCGGCCAGGCGGCCGGAGCCGCGGCCGTGCTCGCCGGGGAAGATGTCCGCGAAGTCGATATGGTTCAACTGCGCACCCGTCTCGCCGAGATGGGCGCATTCTTCAAATAAGGGAGAAGAAAAACATGGATACGGTGAAGTACGAATGCAAGGCCGACGTTCCGGTCATCGCGGACGTCGATGTTCTGGTGGTCGGTGCGGGGCCGGGCGGATTCTGCGCGGCAGTCACCGCGGCGCGGCAGGGGAAGACGGTCGCGCTGGCCGAGCACTACGGCAGCCCGGGCGGCATGGCCAACGTCGGCGAAATTTCTCCCTTCATGACCAACCACCACGGCGACGAGAGCCTCGACAAGCCGCTTTACGTCGAGTGGATCAACCGGATGCGCGCTTACCGTTCGGAAGGGTTCGCCCCCACCGAAGTGCGCCGGGCCGACGACCGCAACATCTCCCGCTACGGCGCGATGCTGGCGATCGAGGACATGCTGCTTGATGCCGGAGTGAAACTGTTCTACCACCACACGTTTTTCGACGTGATCAAAAAGGACGGCCGGATTACCGCCGCGATCTTCACCGGCAAGTCGGGATTTTCGGCGATCCGGGCGAAGATGGTGGTCGATTCGACCGGCGACGGCGACGTGGCGGCGAAAGCGGGCTGCGACTTCGAATTCGGCAACGAGGACGGCTTCTGCCAGCCGATGACGCTCTGCTTCAAACTCTCGCACGTCGACAAGTCGCGCACTCCGGGCCGCAAGGAGATCACGGAACTTTACCTCAAAGCCAAGGAAGAGGGAAAGATCAACTGTCCGCGGGAAGACGTGCTGTTCTTCGGCGACTTCGAAGCCGACGTGGTCCACTTCAACACGACGCGGGTCATCAAGCACAATGCGACCAACGCCGAGGAGCTCTCCGAGGCGGAGATTCTCGCCCGTCGGCAGTTGCGCGAATACCTGGCGTTCCTGCGTTCGACGGTTCCCGGTTACGAGCACGCCGAAATCCATTCGGTCGCGGCGCAGATCGGGGTGCGCGAGTCGCGCCGGATTCTCGGGCTGGAATATCTGACTGTCGAAGCCTTCGACCGGCGCGCCCGGTTCGAAGATGCGATCGTGAGGGTCAACTACCCGGTGGACATCCACAATCCGAGCGGGACGGGGACGATCCTGCGTCATCTCGGACCGGACGAATATTACGAGATTCCCTACGGCTGTATCGTTCCGCCGGCGGTGAAGAACCTGCTCGTCGGCTGCCGGGGGATTTCGGTCGACCACGCGCTGCACAGCAGCATGCGGGTGATGCCGCCGGTCTGCTCGATCGGCCAGGCGGCGGGGATGGCCGCCGCGATGGCGGTGGAGAAGAACTGCGCCCCGGAGGCGCTCGAAGGCGTCGAAGTGCGCAAGGCGCTGCGGGAATTCGGAGCGAACATCTGAATTTTTTCGCCTTTCGTCTTGAATTTCGACAAACAGCGGTTATCTTATCCAATGGTTTTCCGGGACGTGGGTTCCCGGTGAGCCCGCGATGATGCCGGAGTGGCGGAATGGCAGACGCACTTGACTCAAAATCAAGCGGTGAATAACCATATGGGTTCAAGTCCCATCTCCGGTACCAGTTCTTTGTCAATGAATTGCGCCGATGATCGGAAGTCCGGTCGTCGGCGCTTTTTTCTTGTCGAATCCGATCCGTTGTTCATCCGTCAGACCCTGACAGGCCTCTTCTCCGGTTTGAGCCATAAATCAGAGCTCCTTCTGAGGTTGGATTGAGGGTAGCTGAAATATCTTCAATTTGAGATAGAATACGTCTCGGAAGCCATATGCCTGACGGATGAGCCATCGGATCTTGTTGTTGAATCCTTCGGTCGATGCATTGCTCATTCG
>Ga0183100_1000308_pt1 | contig 49818 bp, 40 predicted proteins | sample Biomet2_FD_127789 | JGI IMG/M metagenome (GOLD analysis project Ga0183100, IMG submission 127789) | Microbial communities from bioreactor (seeded with anoxic lake sediment) at LBNL, California, USA - Biofuel metagenome 2 | ecosystem: Engineered > Bioreactor > Anaerobic > Unclassified ... | reverse complement strand
AATATAAAAATAAATAAACTAATTATATAGTTATATATGAATGTTAAATGTTTTAAGAAAGAGGAGCAATTATGAAGGGGATAGGAATTTTTGATATTTTAGGTCCTATTATGATAGGTCCATCAAGTTCACATACAGCAGGTGCAGCAAGGCTTGGAAAAATTGCGAGGAGTATAGCTGGTGGAGATATAGCAGAGGTGACATTTTTATTACATGGCTCGTTTGCTAAAACATATAAGGGACATGGGACGGATAGAGCTTTGGTGGCTGGAATACTCGGAATGGAGCCAAGTGATGAAAGACTAAGAAATTCTATAGATATAGCGAAGGAACATAATATTAAATTTTTATTTAAGGAAGCTGATTTAGGAGATGTTCATCCTAATACAGTAAAATTTATCATGAGAACAGTTAATGATAAATATTGTGAGGTTATGGGTTCTTCTATTGGTGGTGGAAGTATTCAAATTATAGAAGTTAATGATAATGAAGTTGATTTCACTGGAATATATGAAACCTTAATAGTAACTCATAAAGATGCTCCAGGCGTTATTAACAGCGTAACAAGTATTCTTTATAGTGAGAATATAAATGTAGCATTTATGAGAGTTTTTAGAAATCATAAAGGTCAAGAAGCTACAATGATTTTTGAAATGGATAATAAGGTCAGTAATGAGTTAATAGAAAAGATTAAGAAAATAGAATTGCTACATAATGTAATTTCAATAAGTCCAGCTAGAATCAGTTAATAATTAAAAGTTGATTGTTAAGATAGCTAAATTAATTACGAAAGAATTTAATACCTATAGTTAATAGATAACAGTAAAGGAAGGTGAATAATAATGCTTGCAAAAACAGGAGTAGAATTATTAGAATTATGTGAGAAACATAATATTTCATTAAGCGAGTATGCCATAAGATGTGAAGTAGAGGAAAAGGGATTAACAAGAGATGAAGTTATAGAAAAGATGAAAAAAAATCTAAAAGTTATGATTTCAGCAGCTAATGAGGGAATGGAAAAGGAAGTTTATTCAGTTAGTGGATTAATAGGTGGAGACGGATTTAAGTTATATAATTATGCTAAGACAGGTAAAACTCTTACAGGTACTGTAACCAATATGGCAATGGCAATGGCACTTTCTTCATCAGAAGTTAATGCTTCTATGGGAAAGATAGTAGCATGTCCAACAGCAGGTTCCTGTGGGATATTGCCAGCTGTAATTTTGTCAGTAGGAAAACAACTTGACTTAGATGAAGAGGGACTTTTAAAAGGATTATTTGCAGCAGCAGCTGTTGGGATCATTATTGGATTAAATGCTACATTATCAGGGGCAGAAGGTGGATGTCAAGCAGAATGTGGATCAGCTTCAGCAATGGGAGCAGCAGCTGTTATTGAAATGATGGGTGGAACACCTCAAATGAGTTTAGATGCAGCAGCCATAATACTTAAAAATGTTTTGGGACTTGTATGCGACCCAGTTGCAGGACTTGTTGAGATACCTTGTGCTAAGAGAAATGCTCAAGGTGCTATAACTGCATTATGTGCAGCAGATATGGTAATGGCAGGAGTAGCATCTAAAATCCCATTTGACGATACAGTAAGTGCGATGTATAAGGTAGGGAAGTGTTTGCCGCCAACCCTTAAGGAAACTGCGTTAGGTGGAGTAGCAACAACAAAAGAAGGTTTAAGACTTAAAGAACAAGTTTTTGGAAAGGATGAAAATTAATGAACTCATTAGTAAAAAAACAAATTGCTATTCTTATTGTAGATGATGAAAAAAGCATAGTTGATTTTATTAAGATGGGGTTAGAAGCAGAAGGATATACAGTATATTCAGCTTTTGATGGAAATGAAGCAATTGAATTAGCTCAAAAAATAAATCCTCATGTGATTATATTAGATATTATGCTACCAGGTATGGATGGATATGAAGTATGCTCAAGGATTAAAAAATCTATAAAAACATCAATTATTATGCTTACGGCAAGAGATGAAGTTGATGATAAAGTAAGAGGATTAGATATTGGAGCAGATGATTATATGGCAAAGCCTTTTAGTTTTAAGGAACTTCTAGCACGTATTAATGCTAGAATAAGAAATAATTTTCCAGAATTAGAGGATGTTATTCACATAGGTGAGTTTACTATAGATGATGGCGCTCATGAATTCACCTACTGTGGGAAAGTATTAGATTTACCTCCTACTCAGTACAATTTATTAAGATTTTTACTTATTAATAATGGAATGGTATTAAGTAAAACATTAATACTGGAAAAAGTTTGGGGATATGACTTTAATGGAGAAGAAAATATCGTTGAAGTATACATAAGATACCTACGTGATAAAATTGAAGATAAGGAACACAATATTATTAGAACTGTTCGTGGCGTTGGTTATAAAGTGGTTGCACAATGAAAAAGTTAAGATGTAATCTTAAAATAAAGAGCTTAAAATGGCAACTATTGTTTCGTTTTTTTATGATATTAATTGTTTTACTAGGTGCAATGGGAATTTTTCAGTATATAAGTATGAAGGAATATTTATATAGAACGAAGGTACAAGTTTTACAAGAAAGATTTCATAATATAGATATGGGGAGTTTGTCAAAAGAAAATATGGAGGACATAACTGAAAGTGCTTCTAAAGAAATTCTAAAGAAATTATGGGATAAAAATATGAGCATAGCCATAATAGATAAAAATGGAGAGTTGTTGTTTGAAAGAAGTAATGTAGATACGCCTAAAGATGATAATGATGGAGATAATGATTCTAAGGAATTAGATGAAATAAAAATAGAAGCAATACCAGTTCCAATACTTTCTAAAGAACATTATATAAGCATTTGTAATAAAGAGGGGAATTTAGAAACAACATATGAAATTGTAGAAGATGAAAATTCTAATTGTCAATTAATTGCGTGGAAAAAAGTAGGTGATTTAGATTCACCAGTTGGGTTAATACAATTAAGTACACCAATAGAAGATATTAAGGCTATATTAAATCAGCAATTATATATGCATACAAGTCTTTCAATTTTAATCTTAATATTAGGGACAATACTTGCAACTACAGTTTTTAAACGAACATTGAAGCCTTTATATAATATAACCGACACTGTTGAAAAAATAGATGTAACAGACTTAGATAAAAGATTACCAGAAGAAAATGGTCAGTTTGAGATTGATAGATTGTCAAAGTCATTTAATATTATGTTTAAAAGAATAGAAGCATCATTTCAAAAAGAGCAGAATATTAAGGAGAAAATGAGGCGGTTTGTTTCAGATGCTTCTCATGAATTAAGGACACCTATGACTTCAATTCATGGTTTTGTAGAGGTTTTGTTAAGAGGAGCAGCTAAGAGCGAGGAACAATTGAATTTAGCTTTAAATAGTATATTGATGGAAAGTGAAAGACTTACAAAATTAGTAAATGATCTTTTGATTTTAACTAAGTTAGAACAGCAACCAGTTGTGGAAATGAAAATAGAAAATATTAATGATTTAATAAAAGAAATTTATCCACAGCTTAAGATTCTTTGTGAAAACAGGAAACTACAATTGGAATTAAAAGATAATATAGAGGTTAATATAAACAGAAATCAAATAAAACAAGTTATTTTTAATTTAACTCAAAATGCTGTACTCCATACGGATAAAAGTAAAGGTATTATAAAGATATCTACTAATATGGAAAATTTGAAGGATGAGAATTTTGCAGTTTTAAAAATAATAGATAATGGTACAGGGATATCAGAAGAACATATTGATAAGATATATGATAGGTTTTTTAGAAGTGAGTCCCATAGATCAAGGGAACATGGTGGATATGGATTAGGTCTTTCTATAGTAAAATCTATAATAGATAGTAATCATGGTGAAATTCACGTAGAAAGTGAAGTCGGAGCTGGAACAACATTTTCTGTATATGTAAAATTATAAAGTTAATTTAAAGAGAGACTATTTCAATAAGTGAGATAGTCTCTCTTTATTTAATATATAGGAAATTTTACCATTATTATCAACTGTTCATTGCAAATTATTAATTGAAAATATGGCAAAGTAACTTTTGTTTTTCTCAGCAGATTCTAAGCTTATGTTAAGGTAGTATTAAGATTTTCTTGTTATAATTCAATTAATAAATAAATTAGTTTCATTAGGAGGTTTGATTTGATTATAAGTACAATAAGCGTTCTATTATTAATAATCGCAATTATAGTAGGATTGAGTTTAATTTTTATATTTGTTGCAGGAAAATATGAAAGACTAGAAGTAGTAAAGAGTAGTTATGCTCTTGGCACTATTATAAATTTTAGAGTGTTTGGAAGTAAAGGCGAAAAGGCAATTGAAGAAGCAATTCAAAAATTAAATGATATAGATGATAAGATGTCAGCATTTAAAGAATATAGTGAGATATCAAAAATAAATTCTAAAGCTGGGGTTAATCCGGAAGCTGTAAGTGAAGATACATACTTTGTAGTAAAAAAGGCTGTGGAGTATAGCAAAATATTAGAGGGAACTTTTGATCCAACAATAAGACCATTAGTAAAACTTTGGAATATAGGCACAGAAGAAGAGATAATTCCTGAAAAATCTCAAATAGAGGAAACATTGAAACTTGTAAATTACAATGATGTAATTTTAGATGAAAACAATTATTCAACAATGCTAAAGCATAGGAAACAAGCTTTAGATGTTGGAGGTATAGCTAAGGGATTTGCAGCTGATGAAGCTCGCGACATTTTTTATAAACATAAAATTAAAAGTGCTCTAATTGATTTAGGAGGAAATATTTTTGCTCTTGGAAGCAAAGAGGATGGCACTTCTTGGAAAGTTGGCATTCAAAATCCATTTAAACCTAGAGGCGAATACATTGGAGTATTGAGTGTTAAAAATAAATCAGTAGTTACATCGGGTAATTATGAAAGATATTTTATGAAGGATGGAAAGAGATTTCATCATATAATTGATCCTAAAACAGGATATCCATCACAAAGTAAAATTATAAGTGCAACTATTATATCAGATAATTCTATCGATGGAGATGGATTATCAACAGGTGTTTATATTATTGGGATAGATAAAGCATTGGAAATAATAGAAGCAATAGATGGTGTTGATGCAATATTTATCACAGAAGATAAAAAAGTATATAAAACATCTGGTATTGATAAAAATATTTTAACATTAACAGATGAGCAATTTTATGAAAAATTATAGTTAAAAAAGGAGTAATAAATATGGCTAAGAAAATAAAGAAGACGCAGGTATTAAGGCATGTTATACAATTTATTTTATTCTTACTGCTACCTGGATTGTATGCAATGACTTTTAGTGAATTAAAAACAGTTTATCAAATGATTATTGGAGGAAATTTTAACTTTCTTCAAGCATTCCCAAGTTTAGTAGAGTTTGTAGCTGTTATGCTTTTAACAATAGTAATGGGGAGATGGTTTTGTGGATGGTTATGTGCTTTTGGAGCGTATAATGATTTAATATATTTCATAGCAAGAAAAGTATTTAAAGTAAAATTTAGAGTAAATGAAAAAGTTGATTCTATATTAAAATACACAAAATATGTAGTATTAATATTTATAATAATTATTTCATGGACAATGGGAAGTGATATACTAGGAACTACAAGTCCTTGGGATGCTTTTGGGCAAATAACTGATTTGCCTACTGTTTTTTCTAGTTTGATTATTGGACTAATACTTTTAGTTTTAATTACCATAGGAGCATTCTTTGTTGAAAGATTTTTCTGTAGATATTTATGTCCTTTAGGTGCCGTATTTTCTATAATTTCTAGGCTTGGAATAACTAAAATTAATAAACCTAAAGCTGATTGTGGTAAATGCAGAGCTTGTACAGTTAATTGTTCAATGGGATTAAAACTCTATAAAGTAAATGGTGCTCGTGGTGGCGATTGTATAAATTGCTTAAAATGTACGGAAGTATGTCCTAGAAATAATGCCAATGCAAATATACTTGGACAAGATTTAAATAAAGAGCTAGCTGGTTCTGTAGCAATGGCAACAATGTTAGGTGTTTATGGATTAACAAATTTTGGTGCAGATGCTTTAACTACATCTGGTATAATTTCAAACAATAGTGCAATTTCAAATAATGCAACTTTGGATAGTTCAACTTCAGGTAGCACTTCACAAAAATATAAGGATGGAACATATATAGGAAGTGGTCAAGGATTTAAAGGAGGAATAACTAAAATTTCTGTTACTATAGCTGATGGGAAAATAGCTAAGATAGAAACTTTATCAAATGGAGATGATCGTCAATATTTTGAAAGAGCATTAGGAACAATAACAAAAGAAATACTTTCAAAACAATCAACATCAGTAGATACAGTTTCAGGAGCTACTTTTAGTTCTAAAGGAATTATAAGTGCGGTAAAAAATGCTTTGAGTCAAGCAGCTAATATATCTGTTAACAGTGATGCTTCTAACAATAGTAGTGAAATTAAAGATGAGTCTGTAACTTTAAACTCAGCAGAAGATACTAAAAATACAACTTCAGCTTCAAAAGTAGATCAAGGAAGCACAAGTTCTAATGCATCTTCTACTAGTAATTCTTCTAACAATAATACTAGCACTAAAAGTGATGCTACAACTTCAGCTCCAAAAGCTAATCAAGAAACTACAAGCTCTACTTCAACAAGTAGTAGTACAGGTAAATATAAGGACGGAACATATACAGGAAGTGGTCAAGGATTTAAAGGGGGAACAACTAAAGTTTCTGTTACTGTAGCTAATGGAAAAATAATAAATGTAGAAACTTTATCAAATGGAGATACTCCAGAGTATTACAGAAGAGCTTCAGGAACTGTGATAAGTAATATAATTTCAAAGCAATCAACTTCGGTAGATACAGTTTCTGGTGCTACTTATAGCTCAAAAGGAATAATGAGTGCAGTAGCAAATGCTTTGAGTCAAGCAAAATAATGTAACTTTTTAAAAAGTGGTTATTTTAGTTTATATATATTGAATTAATATAATTGAATGATAATTAACACATTTATAGAAATTGTTAATATAATAATTGAAGGATTTATAATATTAACAGGAGCATGATGAAAAATGCCAAGCAAAAATAGAAATAATGTAGCCAGAAAATCTACAATGATACCAGTAAAGCGAATTAAAACAAAGAAAGAGACAATTTTAATTGAAGTTGAAAAAGATCAAGTTATAGGTGAATTTATTAATGGCTTTGAAGTAATAAAACCTGTGAAAAGGTATGGAAAATATTATGTATTAGCAAAGAACAATTAAAAATATATACTTGACGTTTTAACCTTAATGTTATAATCTTTAGGTTGTGAATGATAATTTTAGAATTGAATAACTAGGGGGGCTAATATTTTAGCTGAGATTGGAAAGATTGATTTCCTGACTCTTATAACCTGATTTGGTTAATGCCAACGTAGGGAAGTATATTAATATTTGTGCATATTTTATTGATGTATTCCTTAGGGAATACATTTTTTTGTGTAAAAGTAATTAACCCCTTTAACTTTAATTCATTTAATGAAAGATTATTTCACAAATAAATAATCTATTATTTTAAGGGGGAAGATTGTAAATGCAAGAAAAAAGTAAAGCGCAAAAAATTGCATTAAGTGGGGTATTAATTGGTATTTCAGTTATTTTTGGAACATTTTCAATACCAATTTTAGGAGCTAAAATATCACCAGTACAACATTTTGTAAATGTAGTAGGCGCAATAACACTCGGACCAATTTATGCACTTTTAAATGCATTCGTAACATCACTTATAAGAAATATTATGGGAACAGGCAGCTTGCTAGCTTTTCCAGGAAGTATGGTAGGTGCATTACTTTCAGGTATTCTTTATAAGAAATTTAGAAAACCAATTATAGCTGTAATTGGAGAAGTAATTGGGACGGGAATATTAGGAGCATTATTAGCTTATCCAATAGCAGCAATAGTTTTAGGAAAAGAAGTAGCACTTTTTGTATACATAATTCCATTTACAATGAGCTGTAGTGCAGGTGCTGCCATAGCATATTTGTTTGTGAAGATTCCTATTATAGGGAAAACATTAATAAATAACGAGTTACCAATAAATGAGAGAGATTCTAAGAATACAAATAAAATTTAAATAATATAGGATTACATTTTATAAGAAATAGTTAAACTGTATATATTGAAATGTAAAATTGACAATATACTATGTATAATTACTGAACATTGTTAATTGCAATATTTATAAGTTAAAGAATAATTTTTAACTGTATATTAAGATGAAAGGATGATTTTATGTTTAGGGCATTAACAATTGCAGGGTCTGATACTTGTGGAGGAGCAGGAATTCAAGCTGATTTAAAATCTTTTTCAGCTAATGGAGTTTATGGAATGAGTGTTATTACAGCGGTAACTGCTCAAAATACTATGGGTGTTTTTGCTATTCAAGATATAAATTCAGAAATGATTGAATCTCAAATAGATGTTATTTTCAATGATATAAGAGTAGATGCTATTAAAATAGGTATGGTTTCTAAGATTGAATCTATAAAGTCTATATCAAAATCATTAAGAAAAATCAAAAAATTACCATCAATAGTTTTAGATCCTGTTATGATTTCAAAAAGTGGGTTTAATTTATTATCAAAGGATGCAAAAGATACTTTAGTGAAGGAATTATTTCCTTTAGCAACATTAATCACTCCTAATTTACCAGAGGCAGAAGATATTTTAGGCATTGAAATAAAAACTTTAGATGAAATGAAGGAAGCTGCTTTAAAGCTTAAGGAACTTGGACCGAAAGCTGTTTTAGTTAAAGGTGGACATCTAGAAGGAGAAGCTACTGATTTATTGTTTGATGGAAAAGAATTTATATTCTTACCACAAGAAAGAATCAATACTACTCATACTCATGGTACAGGATGTACATTATCATCTGCAATAGCTGCTAATTTAGCTAAAAATATGACTATGGAGGAAGCCGTGAGAGAAGGAAAGAGATACATAACATGTGCTATTGAACATGGTTTTGATCTTGGAAAAGGTGTTGGGCCTACTAATCATTTTTATGAACTTTATAAAAATGCAGGAATGTTTAACAATTAACAATGGAGAGTTGATACCATTTAGGGTACCCTAGGGGCAATAAATAATTTTGGTTTAAACTCCTTTGAAGTTTATGAAATCCAGTAAAGATTTTATATATTCTAATGTGGTAATAATCTAAACCATATATATTTTGAAGAATATGTATATATAAAAATCCAAAGTATTTATTCATTAATATGATAAAATGCGGGTTAAAGCATAATTAGATTAAAAAATAGAGTGTGAGGAGAGAATAAAAAATGAATTATAAAACACAAATGGAAGCAGCTAAAAAAGGTATAGTTACTAAGGAAATGCAGGTGGTAGCTAAAAAGGAAAATATTTCAGAAGAAAAGCTGATGAAGCTTGTAGCAGAAGGTAAGGTAGCTATTCCAGCTAATATTAATCATAAATCTCTAAGTGCAGAAGGTATTGGAGATGGATTAAGAACAAAAATAAACGTAAATTTAGGTGTTTCAGGAGATTGCATTGATTACTCCAACGAAATGGAAAAAGTAAAAATGGCAATTGATTTTGGTGCTGAAGCTATAATGGATTTAAGTAACTATGGAAAAACACAAGAATTTAGAGAAAAGCTTATTGAATATTCTCCAGCTATGATAGGTACAGTTCCAATGTATGATGCAATTGGATATCTTGAAAAAGATCTTTTAGATATAAAGGCTGAAGATTTTCTTGATGTAGTTAGACAGCATGCAAAGCAAGGTGTCGATTTTGTTACTATTCATGCAGGAATAAATAAAAGAACAATTTCATTATTTAAAGAAGATAAGAGAAAGATGAACATTGTATCTCGTGGAGGATCTTTATTATTTGCTTGGATAGAAATGACAGGTAATGAAAATCCATTTTATGAATATTATGATGAATTACTTGAGATACTAAGAGAATATGATGTAACAATAAGTCTTGGAGATGCAATGAGACCAGGATGCCTTGACGACTCAACTGATGCAGGACAAATTACAGAACTTATGGAATTAGGTTTATTAACAAAGAGAGCTTGGGAAAAAGATGTTCAAGTTATGATTGAAGGACCAGGGCACATGGCTATAAATGAAATTGCAGCTAATATGCAAATTCAAAAAAGATTATGTCATGGTGCACCTTTTTATGTACTTGGACCTCTTGTTACTGACATTGCTCCAGGATATGATCATATTACATCAGCTATCGGTGGAGCTATTGCAGCAACACATGGAGCAAATTTCCTTTGCTATGTAACACCTGCGGAACATTTAAGACTTCCAGATTTAGCAGATGTTAAAGAAGGAATTATTGCATCAAAAATTGCAGCTCATGCAGCAGATATAGCAAATGGACTTCCAGGCGCAAGAGATAGAGATAATGCAATGGCAGATGCTCGTCAAAAACTTGATTGGGAAGAAATGTTCAAGGTTGCTATTGATGGTGGGAAAGCAAGAGAATATTTTGAAAGTATGCCACCAGAAGATAAACATAGTTGTTCTATGTGCGGAAAAATGTGTGCAGTAAGAACAACTAATAGAATTTTAAATGGTGAGAAAGTGGAATTGCTTCAACAAGAGGTGAAATAATCATGAATAATGAGATAGTTGTAGAGGTAGGAAAATTATTAAATGGAGTAAGAAATAAGAAACCTCTTGTACATAATATAACAAATTATGTTACAGTTAATGATTGTGCCAATATATTACTTGCGATAGGTGCATCACCAATTATGGCGGATGATATTAAGGAAGCTACAGATATTACTAAGATTTCATCTGCCCTTGTAATAAATATTGGCACATTAAATGAACGAACTATTGAATCTATGATTGCATCAGGAAAGAAAGCAAATCAACTAAATATTCCAGTTGTATTTGACCCAGTAGGTGCTGGTGCATCTGAGTTTAGAAATGCAACTACTAAGAGAATATTAGAAGAAGTAAAAATAAGCGTTTTACGTGGTAATATGTCTGAGATTAAGTTTATAAGCGGATTAGAATCTACAACTAAGGGTGTTGATGCATCTGAAAGTGATATACACATTGGAAATGAAAAAGGTATTAATGTAGCTAAAAATTTAGCTGAAAAACTTAAGTGTACTGTAGCAATTACAGGTGTAACAGATATTATATCTGATGGGAAAAGAGCAGCTGTACTTGAAAATGGAACTAAAATGCTTGCAAATGTTACAGGAACAGGTTGTATGACGACTGCATTAGTTGGAGCATTTTGTGGTGCTGGTTCAGATTATTTTATAGGAGCTATTTCAGGTATTATGTCTATGGGTATTGCTGGTGAAATTGCTTTTGAAAAAGCAGGACAGCTTGGAACAGGCAGTTTCCATATAGCAATTATGGATGCTATAAGTAATTTAAATTCTGAAATAATTGAAAATATAGCTAAAATTAAATAAATATAAAAAACTTGGTGTATATATCACCAAAATTAGATACATATTTGTTACAATAGAAAGTAAACAGATATGTATCTAATTTATTTATTTGGATATATATTTTAGTTTAGTAAATAGTTAGTATTAAAATTATAGATAAAAAGTTAATTTGGAGGTAAGTTTTATGAAACCTAAAATAGATTATAGTATCTATCTTGTAACAGACAGGAATTTAATGAGTACAGGAACTTTAGAAGAGGCTGTAGAACAAGCTATTATAGGAGGTTGCACATTAGTTCAATTAAGAGAAAAAGATTGTTCATCCCTTGATTTTTATAATACTGCAGTTAAGGTAAAAGAAATAACGGATAAATACAATGTACCATTGTTAATAAATGATAGATTAGATATTGCAATAGCAGTTGATGCTGCGGGAGTGCATATAGGGCAAAGTGATTTACCATTAACAGTTGTTAGAAAAATTATAGGTGAAGAGAAGATTATTGGAGTTTCAACAGGGTGTTTAGAACAAGCACTTAAAGCACAAAAAGATGGAGCAGATTATTTAGGGGTTGGTGCCATGTATGCAACTGGTACTAAAAAAGATGCAAATCCAACTAGTATGGAAGAGTTAAAGAAAATAAGAGAACGTGTATCCTTACCTATAGTTGTAATTGGTGGGATAAATAAAGATAGAATTAAAGATTTTGAAGACATGGGGATCGATGGTCTTGCAATAGTTTCAGCTATTATTGCTCAAAAGAATATTGTGGAGGCTACAAAAGAATTAAAAACCATATTTACACAAGGTCAAACTTGTAGCAGTAGCTATATTGACGTCGAAGCTTCAAAGTCTTTAGCTTCAAGGTAGTTCACTAAAGTATCCTCATACTAACATATTGATATTTTTTTAGAATTATATTTATTGTGGAGAGAATAAAGCGGTATAATATTGTAATATAGGATAATATATGAAATAACTATGAGAAGGAGGATTTTTACATGAATGCATTAGAATTAAAAAAGAATTTTTATTGGACAGGGGTATTAGATCCTGATTTAAAAGTATTTGATATTGTTATGGAAACAGAATTTGGAACATCTTATAATTCTTATTTACTTAAAACAAGTGAAAAGACAGTATTGTTTGAAACAGCAAAAGCTAAGTTTTGGGATGGATATTTAGAAGTATTAAATAAACTTGTTGATATAAGTGAAATTGATTATATTGTAGTAAATCATACAGAACCAGATCATGCAGGTAGTATAGAAAAACTTATTCAAATAAATCCAAATATTAAAATTGTCGGTACTCAAGTTGCTATAGGATTTTTAAAGAATATTGTAAATCGAGATTTTTATAGTATAGCAGTAAAGGAAAATGACACTTTAGATTTAGGAGATAAAACTTTACGTTTTATGTGTCTTCCTAATTTACATTGGCCTGATACCATGTACACATACATAGAAGAAGATAAGACTTTGCTTACTTGTGATTCTTTTGGGTCACATTATAGCTTTGATGAAATTTTATTAAGTAAAGTTACAGACAATGAAGGCTACATGAGAGCTAATAAATATTATTTTGATAATATTATCGGTCCATTTAAACCATTTATGGTAAAAGCATTAAACAGAATTAAAGATTTAGATATTGATATGATTTGTACAGGGCATGGTCCTGTAATTGATTGTAGAATAGATGAAATTAAAGCAATTAATGCTAAATGGTGTGAGGTTGTTAATCCAAATTCCAGAAAAACAGTGATTATACCATATGTAAGTGCTTACGGATATACAAAAGAATTAGCCTTTGAAATAGCTAAGGGAATTAAAGCAAGTGGAGATATTGATGTAAGAGATTATGATTTATTAGAAGAAGATAAAAATAAGGTGTTAGAAGAATTGGGATATGCAGATGGAATTCTTTTTGGTACTCCAACTATTGTAGGTGAAGCATTAGAACCAATTTGGGATTTAACTATAGCAATGTTTGCTAGAACTCATGGAGGAAAACTTGCTAGTGCTTTTGGAAGTTATGGATGGAGTGGAGAAGGAGTTCCTCATATTATAGAAAGATTAAAGCAGCTTAATATGAAAGTTGTTGATGGATTACGTATTAAATTTAAACCAAGTGATAATGAGTTAATTGAAGCTTATGACTATGGTTATAATTTTGGATGTGTTTTGCAAAATAAAGAAAATCCAAAGAAAAAATCAGCAAAGAGAACATTAGTAAAATGTTTAGTTTGTGGTGAAATATTTGATTCAAGCCTTGAAATTTGTCCGGTTTGTAGAGCTGGAAAAGAAAATTTTGTACAATTTGAAGTAGAAGAAAGTAACTATAAAAAAAATACAAATGAAATATATTTAATTCTTGGAAATGGTGCAGCAGGCGTAAGTGCAGCAACTGCAATTAGAGAAAGAAACGAAACTTGTTCTATAGTTATTGCTTCAAATGAAAATGTGATAGGATATAATCGTCCTATGTTAACAAAATCAATGATAGCTAAGTTCAATCCAGGACAAATTGCAGTTCATGATGAAGCTTGGTATAAAGAGAATAATATAATAAATGTACTTGACAGAGAAGTAATTAAGATTGATGCAAAAGAAAAAGAAGTTATTTTTAAGGATGGAATTAAGCTAAAATATGATAAATGTATATATGCTTTAGGCTCTGAATGTTTTGTGCCTTCAATTCCAGGAAATGATAAGAATGAAGTTATAGCAATCCGTAATATTTCAGATACTAATAAGATTGCAGAATTATTACCAAAAGTAAAGAATGCTGTTGTAATTGGTGGTGGTGTTCTTGGTCTAGAAGCTGCATGGGAATTGAGTAAAGCAAAATGTAAAGTCACAGTATTAGAACTTGCAGATAAATTAATGGGTCGTCAATTAGATTATGAAGGTGGAAAATTTCTAGAAGAAATAATTAAGGACACAGGAATTGATATAAAATTAAATGTGAAGATTGATGAAATAGAAGGAGAAAATTCAGTTACAGGTGTAAGAATTAATGGTAACGAAGTTATTGAAGCTGACCTTGTTATTATATCTTGTGGTATTGCAGCTAATTCTAAAATAGCAAAAGAAGCAGGAATTAATGTGAGTAGAGCTATAATTGTAAATGAAAAAATGGAAACAAACATTTCTGATATTTATGCATGTGGAGATTGTGCAGAATATAATGGAATAAATTATGGGATTTGGCCACAAGCTTTAGAAATGGGTAAAGTAGCTGGTGCTAATTCAACAGGGGATTCATTAACATATGAAACAGTAGATGCAGCTTTAACATTTAATGGTATGAACACTTCATTATATTCAATTGGAGATAATGGCAAGAATCCTAATGTTCAATATAAAACAGTAGAATTTAAAGATCCTGTTAAAAAGACATATACAAAATATTATTTTGCAAATAATCGCTTATGTGGCGCCATTTTGATTGGTGATACTAGTAACATTGTCAAAGTAACACAAGATGTAAAAGAAAATAAATTATTTAAACAAATGTTTTAAATAGAAAGTTATAATAAATGGAGATACTTATATAGGTACTTTTGGAAGATAAATACATTGGTATTAAAAAATCATATTTTATCCAAAACTCAAGAGGGGCTGTTGCACTAATTATTTAGTACAACAGCCCTATTTATAATTTAAAAACATTGATTACCTAGTCGAGAGAACATATAATAATATTAGATTGACCTGATGGTCAAAAACATATAAAGGGGGTTTTAAAATGAAAGATCCTATTGTTGTTGTTAAAGATGTTACAAAAGAATATATTATGGGAGAAATAAAAGTTAAGGCTTCCAATAAAATGAGCTTTGAAATTTGGGAAGGTGAATTTGTTGTAGTACTAGGACCAAGTGGTTCAGGTAAAAGTACTGTGTTAAATATGATTGGTGGAATGGACAGGCCTACATATGGAGAAGTATTTGTAGAAGGAAAAAATATAACTAAGTATTCTGATAATGAGCTTACTATGTATAGACGAAAAAACATAGGATTTGTATTTCAATTTTATAATCTGATGTCAAATCTTACAGCACTTGAAAATGTGGAGTTGGTAAGATCACTTAGTGATAATCCTTTAAAATGTGATGAGATTATGAAAGAAGTTGGACTAAGTGAAAGAACATCAAATTTTCCGGCACAACTTTCAGGCGGAGAGCAGCAGAGAGTAGCAATAGCAAGAGCGTTGGTAAAGAATCCATTACTTTTATTATGTGATGAGCCTACAGGAGCTTTAGACTCTAAGACAGGAAAATTAATTTTAAAGTTATTATACGATATTAACAAAATTTCTAATAAAACAATAATAGTTATTACTCACAATGCAGCTATGGCAGCCATGGCTGACAAGGTTATTAAAGTAAAGAATGGTTCTGTAGAATCTATAACTGTTAATGAAAATCCTGTGTCACCTGAAAGGATTGAATGGTAATGAATATTTTATTCAGGAATTTATTCAGAGATATAAAAAAATCAAAAGGACAGTTTATTTCTATTTTAATAATTGTTATTTTAGGGGTGTCATTTTATACATCATTAAATTCTGTGTTTAAAAATCTTTCAAATTCAAGTACTAGTTATTATAACCAATATAGATTAGCCGATATTTGGGTGGATCTTTATAACGCACCTACCAGTATAGAAAAAAAGGTGAAAAATTTACCTAATGTAAAAATGGTCACAGGAAGAATTATTAATGATGCTAGTATAAACATTACAGAAGAAAATGCCACTTTAAGATTTATAACTCTTCCTGATACCAAAAAAGATATAGTAAATGACATTGTAATAAAATCTGGAAGATACTTTTCAGAAGATGATAGTAATCAATGTGTTGTAGATGAAGATTTTTTTAAAGCAAATGATTTAAAATTAGGAGAATACATTTATCCAATCATTAATGGTAATAAAGTTAAACTTAAGGTTATTGGAACCGCTAAAAGCCCAGAATTCGTTTATACTGTAAAAGACTCAAGTCAAATGATAGGGGACAATAAAAAGTTTGGAATAATATATATTAAACAATCTTTTGGAGAAGCGATTTTTGATTTTAAAGGCGCTATAAATAGTCTTTCAATTCAAGTTTTTAATAATAATGATATAGAAGATACAAAAGATAATATAAAAAAAGCTTTAAAAAATTATGGAGCAAAAAGTGTTATTGATAGAGATCAACAGACAAGCTGTAGTATCATAAGTGAAGAGATAAAGCAATTAAAGTCTATGGGTGGAACTTTTCCAGTGATATTTTTTATGGTTGCTTCAGTTATCATATATATTATGATGGGAAGAATGGTGGAAAACCAAAGAGTTCAGATTGGAGTATTAAAGGCTTTAGGTTTTACTAATGTGCAAGTACTTACTTATTATATGAGTTATTCTGGAATTATTGCATTCATTGGTAGTTTAGTAGGTACTATTCTTGGAACTTATATGGGGGTAGGATTAACAAAACTTTATAATGAATATTTTAATTTACCTCTTGGTCATATTAAAATTTACGGTGAGTTTGTAATTCCAGCTTTTATTTTAACATTACTTTTTTGTTTATTTGCCGGTTATAACTCTTGTAAAATAATCTTTAAAATTATGCCAAGTGAAGCTATGAGGGAAAAATCACCACAAGGTGGTAAGAAAATACTTATTGAAAAGATAGATTTAATATGGAAAAATATTGGTAATTTAGGGAAGATTATAGTGAGAAATTTATTTAGATATAAAAGAAGAGTATTACTTACTTCACTTGGAATTATATTTTCTTCAGCTATACTTTTAGTGGCTTTGAGTATGAATGATTCAATGAATTTTATGATAAATCAGCAATATGGAAGCATTCAAAATTACGATATAAAAGTAAAATTTTCTAATTTAATTAGTGTAGATGAATTAAATAGTATAAAAAGTATTCATCATGTAAAAGAATTAGAGCCTGTATTAGAAACAGGTGTAGAAATATCAAATGGATGGAGAAAGAAAGATGCAGGACTTACTGCACTTATTAAAGATCCTCAAATGTATAAAGTTGAAGATAAGAGTGGAAATAATATAAGTCTTCCAAGTAATGGAATACTTATATCTGAAAAACTTGCAAACATATTAGGAGTAAAAGTAAATGATAGTGTTAATATAAAAATTTTTTTCCCAGGAAAAGAGAAACAAGAAGTTGTTGTTAAAGGGATTGTAATTCAGTACTTAGGCTTAAGTACATATACTTCTATGGATAATTTAAACAGTATACTGGGTGAAGGTAAGATTGCAAGTTCAGCTGTATTGAGGCTTGATAGTAGTGAGTTTGAAACTGAAGTTAAAAATGAGCTTAAGGATATGCCAAGAGTGACTTCTGTGGAATCAAAATCAGATTCACTTAATGCTCTTTTAAAGAATATGGGGGCAATGAAATCTTCTATGGGAGCAATGATCATGCTTGCAGCAATTCTTCTTATAGCTGTTTTATATAATATTGCGACAATTAATATTTTTGAAAGACAAAGAGAACTAGCAACATTAAAAGTACTTGGTTTTACGAATAATGAAATTAAAAAGTTAATTTTTAATGAGAATTATATAATTTCTATAGTTGGAATGATTATTGGATTACCATTTGGAAAATGGCTTGGAGGACTCATGATGGCAAATAGCAGCACAGATTCATATACCATTCCATATGTTGTGGAAATCAAGAGTTTCATTATTACAATAGTGCTTACATTTATGTTCACTGTAATTACTAATTTTATATTAATGAAGAAAATCAAGTCTATTGATATGCTAGAAGTTTTGAAAAATAAAGAATAGATAATAAGAAATTTACTGGGGGAGATGAGGGTAAATGAAAAGAAAGAAATTATTTTTGGCTGCAATTGTAGTAATAATATGTGCAGTAGGTATAGTGGGATATATAGAGCTACAAGGTGGAAAGGAAGTAGAAACTTCAGTTGTGGAAAAAGGTGAAATAAACCAATATATTGAAGATACAGCAACAGTTCAAAGCAATGAAAAACAAACAGTTTATATTGAAGGTTCAGGAAGAGTAAATAGTATAAAATTTAATGTAGGTGATTCAGTAAAAAAAGGTGATATATTGCTAACCATGGACAAAAAAGATTTAGAATTAAGACTTCAAGATGCAAATTCAAAAATTAAAGCAGCTAAAGCGCAGCTTGCAAGTACTGATAGCTCTAATTACGTAAATAAGATTGAAATTGCAGAGTCAGATGTGGATAAAGCTAAAGTATCTTATGAATCTGCATCAAGAAATTTAGATAATGAAAAGATGCTTTATGAGTCTGAGGCTATAAGCAAACAAGAACTTGATGATGCTGAAGATGCATATAAAAATGCAGAAGCTGCTTTAAAAGCTGCAAATTTTCAATTAGAAGATATTAAAAAAGGAACATCTGATTATGTGAAAAATGAGTATATAGCTGGAGTTGAACAAGCTGTGATTTTAAAAAATACCATAATAAGTGAGATTGAAAAACAACAAGTTTTAGCACCAATTGATGGAATTATTCTTGAAAAGCTAGTAGATGAAAATTCAATAGGTGCACCTGGTATTGCAGCATTTGTGATAAGTAATACTAAGAGCTTAGAATTAAATACAAATATATTAGCTGATGATATTTATAAGGTTAAAATAGGTGATGAAGTTGACGTTAGTGGAAAAGCAATTGAAAATTCAACGTTAAAAGGTAAAGTTGTAAAAATAGCGCCAGAAGCAAAAAATATAACATCGTCTTTAGGTGTAAATCAAAAAAGAGTAGAAGTTACCATTGAAATCAATGATGATGCAAATTTATTAAAGCCAGGATATGATTTAGATATTAAAATCATAACTGAAATGAAGAATGACACGTTAATAATACCTGATAGTGCTGTGTTTGATTATCAAGGAAGCTCTTGTGTATTTGTTGTAGACAATGGAAAAGTTGCTATAAGACAAATAGAAAAAGGTATAGAAAGTGAAAAAACTATAGAAATACTAGAGGGATTAAAAGAGGGCGATATAATATTGACTAAACCAGATAATGATACAAAAGAAGGTATGAAGGTTAAACTTCAAAATTAATAATATCATATTTAAGGTGTTAGAATTTAATTAATAGATTAATTTAGCAATAACAATACAACAAAAAGGTAGGGGAGTATGTAATTGATATATAAATTTGAAAGTTTAGCAGAGGAAAAAAAGAAAAGAATATTGGATGCTGCTATTGAAGAATTTGCAATAAACGGATATGATAAAGCATCTACAAATTCTATAGTAAAGAAGGCAGGTATTTCTAAGGGGATATTATTTCATTACTTTGAAAGTAAAAAAAATTTATTTCTATATATATTTGATTATTGTATGAGTAATTTAATAGATAAATATTATTCAGTAAAGGAAATTGAGCCAAAGGACATTTTCGAAAGATTTATGTGCATTAATATAAGGAAAATAAAAATAATGAATGAGGAGCCTTTAATGAATAAGTTGATATTTTCAGCAATTTCAAATATGCCGGAATCCTTGAAACAGGAACTTACTGAAAGATACAATACCTACTATACAAAATATATTCTGGAATTTTTTAAAGATATAGATACATCTAAATTTCGAAAGGATATGGATAAACAAAAAGCTATAGAGTTAATAATGATATGTATGGAAGGTATTTCTAATAAATACATACAAAAATATAAAAATACATCTGTAGACGAAGTTTTTAATAATTTAGAGAATATTATGGATGAGTGTAATGAATATCTAGAGATTTTAAAGTTTGGTATTTATAATAAAATTACAAAATAGACAAACATATTGATTTATTCTTTTATTTCATGTTCCTAAAAGAAGTTAGACGATAAAAAGTTCCGACTTCTTTTTTTTTTTGCGTTTTTTTATTAGATTTAACCGCATACTTTTCTGAAAGTGACATGAGCATTACAAGTACAAATGTATGATTATTCATAACTTCTTATAAAAACTAATATTTATTTTTTAAAGGATTAAATATATTTTTGTAGAATAATGTATGTATGAGGAATTTGTGTATTTATTTTCAATTAATAATATGTAAGCAATATTGGACTTATATTAAATAGCATTATAAAAATTGAAAATTCAACATTGTAAACAAGGTCTATTTTGCAGACTTTGTTGTATAATTAATAAAAATTTCTATTAGCATGAATGGAGATGTTTTAGAGTGAAAGAACAGTTACTAGAATATTTATTTAAAAAATCACCAGTAGCTTTATCATACCACAAAGCTTTTTTTGATAAAGAATGTTTTCCATATGATTGTGAATTTTTAGATGTGAGCAATACATATGAAAATATGATGGGATTAAAAGACTATGACGTTATTGATAAAAGATATAATGAGATATTTCATGTAGGTGATGTTATAGGAGATGAATGGAAAAAAGCTTATCAAGAGGCTATCATTAATAATAAAACAGTAGTCATTGATGTTTATAATAAGGTTGTTCAAAAATGGATTAGAATAACTATTTTTATACTAGATAAATACCATTTTGCTTGCATGTTTAATGATGTTAGTAAAGAATATATGAAAGAACAGGAAATAGAAGGAATTTTAAAAGTTAACATAGATATGTTGTGTGTTATAGATGAAAATTTGAATTTTATTAAAGTAAATACAGAATTTGAAAAAGTACTAGGATACAAAGTTGAGGAATTTGAAGGAAAAAGCTTTCTTTCTTTAGTTCACAAGGATGATTTAGCTAAAACCTTGAATGTAATAAGAGGGTTAAATGAGATAGAACCTATATCAGGCTTTATAAACAGGATCAATTCAAAAGATGGATTATACAGATACTTAGAATGGTATATTCAGATTAATGATAAGTATATATATGCATCGTCAAGAGATGTTACAGAAAAGTTTAAACAGGAAGTGAAATCTAATAAATTTTCATTTATGGATGAAGCTACAGGCTTGTTAAGCATAGATTTTTTTTATAAAAGAATTGTAGAAGAGATGGAAAGATCAGATCGATACAATGATCCCCTTTCAATGATTATTTTAGCATTGGATAATTTTAAAACTCATATACTGGATTATTCAGTTAAAGAAGATGTAATAAAAGAAATGGTTAAAATAGCAAATAATGTGATACGTAAATATGATATTCTTGCTAGGATAGATAGTGAAAAATTTATCTTATTAATGCCAAAAACAAATATAAATGGTGCAATTGTAGTTGCAGAAAAAATTCATAAAGCTCTAAATGATAATACACATCCTATTGTAGGTAAATTTACAGCTAGTTTTGGAGTTTCAGAAAGAATAAAAGTTGAATCACTTAAACAATGGCAGGAACGATTGAATAAGCTAGTTTATAATGCTCAAGAAAAAGGAGGAAACTTTATAAAAGTTGCTGAGTTTGAAGAAAAACTAGATATTAAAAGAGAAAAGATTAAATGGAAAAGTGAATGGAATAGTGGCGATATAGAGATTGATAAGCAAAATCAAGAAATTTTAGAGTTATTAAATAATTTGATGGATATTTCAAGTATAGAAATGAATTTTGAAAAAACCATAGATCAACTAGATGTATTGATAAAAAATATAGTAAAACATTATAGCTACGAAGAAGAAATTTTGTCTAACATAGGATATAAAGATTATGATAAACATTGCAAAATTCATAAAAATTTAATTGGAAAAATGTTTCAGTTAAAACAATGCTATGAGAATAGAGAAATTAATTCATCAGCTTTCTTTTCTTTTATGGCAGATGATGTTGTTATTGGACATATGATAAATGAAGATATGCAATTTTTCGATATATTACAATTCAATTTTAAGCAAGCATAGGAGTGAGGTAGATGCAAATACCTAAATTTGAAAAAGAGTTCAATTTTGATGATTTTAATGGTTTTGAAAATGTATATAACAAAAATTTAGTTCCTACAGATGAGGAAAGTGGATTTAAAATTCGTCCTGGATTGTATCTTGAAAATGGGTCTGTAATTGTTCCAGGTGGTGTTAGTTTTACTATTAGTTCACAAAATTCTACTTCATGCACATTAGTGTTATTTAAAAGAAATGAGTATGAACCATTTGCTATAATTCCATTTCCTGAACATTATAAGATTGGGAATGTATATTCTATGATTGTCTTTGGATTAAACATTGAAGAATTTGAATATGCTTATAGTATCGATGGACCATATGATATAGAGAAAGGTTTAATTTTTGATAGTAGCAGGTATCTTCTCGATCCTTATGCAAAGGCAGTTGCAGGTCAGAGTAAGTGGGGATTTAAACCAGAATATGCAAATCAATATAGGTCAAGAGTAGTTATAAATGATTTTGATTGGGGTAATAGTAAACAACTTGGAATTAATATGAAAGACCTAATTATTTATGAATTACATGTTAGAGGATTTACAAATCATCCTTCATCTAATGTAAGTTATCCAGGTACTTTCGAAGCATTATCTGAAAAAATACCGTATTTAAAGGAACTTGGAATTAATGCGGTTGAACTTATGCCAATATTTGAGTTTGATGAATTGAAAGATATGCGTATTGTTAATGGAAAAAGATTGTTAGACTACTGGGGATATAATGCAGTAAGTTTCTTTGCACCTAATACAAGCTATACTGCTGGAATAGAGTACAATAGAGAAGGTGACGAGCTAAAATCATTAATCAAAGAATTACATGAAAATGGAATAGAAGTAATTCTTGATGTTGTTTTTAATCATACTGCTGAGGGCGATGAAAATGGACCATATATATCTTTTAAAGGCGTTGATAATAATATTTATTATATGCTTACTCCAAACGGGAAATACTACAATTTTAGCGGATGCGGAAACACTATAAACTGCAATCATCCCAATGTACAAAGAATGATTTTAGATTGCCTTAGATATTGGGTAACTGAATATAGAGTAGATGGATTTCGATTTGATCTTGCATCTATACTTGGACGTAATGAGGATGGATCTCCAATGAGTCAGCCGCCACTATTGAAAAATCTAGCATTTGATCATATTCTTGCAAATGTTAAATTAATTGCTGAAGCATGGGATGCAGGTGGTTTATATCAAGTAGGGAGTTTCCCATCATGGAATAGATGGTCAGAATGGAATGGTAAATACAGAGATGATATTCGTAGATTTTTAAAAGGGGATTCAGGATTAGCAAATGTTATAGCAGAGAGAATATCAGGTTCTCATGATTTATACGATCCAATTCATAGAGGTCTTAATGCTTCGGTTAATTTTATAACTTGTCATGATGGATTTACGTTATATGATTTATATTCTTATAATGAAAAGCATAATGAAGATAATGGCTGGAACAATACAGACGGTGATAATAACAATAATAGTTGGAATTGTGGTATTGAAGGTTATACTGATGATGAGAATGTTTTAAAAACTCGAAAAAAAATGATAAAAAACGCATGTGCAATTCTTCTAGCAAGTCGAGGAACCCCAATGATTTTAGCTGGTGATGAATTTTGCAACACACAATTTGGTAATAATAATCCATACTGTCAGGATAATGAAATATCCTGGCTAAATTGGGATTTGCTAAAAATGAATAAAGAAGTATTTAATTTCTTTAAAAATATGATAGAATTTAGAAAAAATCATCCAGTATTGAAAGATAACACAAAACCTGCACTATGTGGATTCCCATCGTCAAGTAAACATGGAAGTATACCTTGGTGTCTGGATTCATGGGAAGAAATACGAGTTCTTGGAGTAATGTTTGCTGGAAGAAATTTAGCAGATGATGAAGATGATATTATATATATTGCTATTAACGCATATTGGGAAAAGCAATATATTGAAATTCCAGACTTGCCAAAAGGTTTAGAATGGAGAATGGCAGTAAATACTGCATTACAAGAAGGTAGAGATTTTGTTCAGTCAATTGATGAAATGCCTAAAGTTGGAACAAAAATTGAATTAGAATCAAGATCAGTAATGATTTTATGCTCAATTAAAATATAAGATAAAAAATCTGCTTCTATTTTAAGCACTTAAATATCTGAAAGAAAATAACAAGTAAAAGATGCTAGTCTATTTTGCATCATATAAAAGAGACTAGCATACTGATTTGTTATTTTTTTGAATTTGTCTTAAGCATTATTTTATGTTTAAGAATTCAAATGTGTGGTATATACTAGTATTAAAAAGAATTTTTGATTTTTAATAAGGAAAGGTAATTAAATATGAATAATAAACAGAAGATTTTTTATGCTTTAAAAAAATATTATGGTTTCGATACTTTAAGAAAAGGGCAATTTGAAATTATAAATAGCATTTTAAATGGTATAGACACTTTTTGTCTTATGCCAACAGGTGGTGGCAAGTCTGTTTGTTATCAGATTCCAGCAATAATATTTCAAGGAATAACTATAGTAATATCACCACTCATTTCACTTATGAAGGATCAGGTGGATAATCTTTTAGGTATTGGCATTAAGGCAGCATATATTAATAGCACTCAAAACATGGATACGATAAGAAATATATTGATTGAAGCTTCTATTGGAGAATATAAGATAATTTATATTTCACCTGAAAGGCTTGAATCTAAAATATTTAGAGATATGATAAAAGACCTTTATATTTCTCAAATTGCAATAGATGAAGCTCACTGTGTATCACAATGGGGGCATGATTTTAGAAAAAGTTATTTGGAAATTTCAAGTTTTTATAATATTCTTAAAAATAAACCAATTATTTCAGCCTTTACAGCTACTGCAACTGAAGAAGTTAGAGAAGATTCAATAAAACTTCTAGGTTTAAATAACCCATATGTATATAAAGGTGATATTAATAGAGAAAATCTAAATCTTAATATGCTAAAAGAAGTAGATAAGCTTGAAATACTTAAAGATATAATAAGGGAAAATGAGGATAGTGCAGGAATAGTTTATTGTGCATCTAGAAAAGAAGTAGATAATCTTCATTATTATTTGAAAGATTTAGGATATAATGTAGGGAAATATCATGGTGGACTTAAAGATGAGGAAAAAGAAAAATTTCAAGAAGACTTTTTATATGAAAAATTGGATATAATTATTGCAACTAATGCATTTGGTATGGGAATAGATAAGTCTAATATTAGATTTATAGTACATTTTACCCTTCCCCAAAATATAGAATCCTATTATCAAGAAGTAGGAAGAGGGGGAAGAGATGGAGAACAATGCAGTTGTTATTTATTCTACTGTGAATGTGATATAAGTAGGGTAGAATATATAATAAACAAAAGTTCATCAATGAATAGAAGAGAAGTTCAACTTAGAAAATTTCAATCTATGATTGACTATTGTAATTTGAAAGAATGCTATAGAAAATATATATTAAATTATTTTGGAAATGAACGTAAATTAAGTTACTGCAATAATTGTAGCAATTGTTTAAATGATGATGAATTAAAAGATTTTACAAGAGAAAGCCAAATGATTTTATCCACAGTTTTTAGAACTAAAGAACAATACGGCATATCAGTTCTTGTGGATATCTTAAAGGGATTTAAGGGACCTAAAATAATACAAAATAATTTAGATAAAGTAACGACATATGGAATAATGAAGGAATATGGAAGTACATTTATAAAAGATTTAATTAAAAGCTTATTAAATGAAGGGTATGTTGATTTAAAAGAAGGTACATATTCAATGTTAAAACTTAATGCTAGATCAATGAAGGTATTAAAAAGCAACGAAACAGTAGTATTTAAGATTTTAGACAAGGAAGAGACAATTTTAAATAAAGAATTATTTGAAGCTTTAAAGAAATGGAGAAAAGATAAAGCTTATAAAGAAAGAATAAAACCATATATAATATTTTCAGATACAAGCTTAATTTCGATATCTAATAGTAAGCCAAAAACATTAGATGAGCTATTAGAAATTAGAGGTGTTGGTACTAAGAAGATTGAAGCTTATGGAGAAGAATTATTGAATATAATACAAACAAATAGTGAAAGAGAAGTCAGTCGATAAAAAGCTAGGACTTCTTTTTTGTTTCATGTTCATGAAAGTACAAATAAAATTAAAAGTATGTTAAAATTAAGTACTGTTATATCAAAAATGGTTTATAATAATATGAAGATTGATAGTCAATAATTAAGTTAATTAATGTTGGCTATATATTTTGTGTTCTAAAATGTATAAATATCTTTTATAGAAGGAGTTTGACTAATGAAATATTTTAACGAAAGTATAGAGTCTGTTTTAAAAAACTTAGATGTTGATTTTGAGGATGGATTAAAGGACTTAGCAATAAAAGAAAGAAATGAAAAGTATGGGAAAAATGAATTTACGCGTAAAGAAGAAGAAAGCATATTTAATGATATAAAGAAAGCGTTATTAGAACCAATGATGCTTATTTTATTAGTAGCAGCTTTGGTTAGTGGAATTATTGGAGAATATTATGATGCTATTGGTATTGTTTGTGCAGTAGCAATAGGAATAACAATTGGAATAATAACTGAAGGAAAATCTAAAAAGGCAGCTGAAGCTTTAGCTAAAATGACAGAAGATATTGTGGTAAAAGTACATAGAAATTCTACAGTAACACAAGTTAGTAAAAGTGACTTGGTACCAGGAGATATTGTTTATCTTGAAACAGGAGATATGATACCAGCAGATGGAAGATTTATTGAAACAATAGATTTAAAAGTTAGAGAAGATATGTTAACTGGTGAATCAGATGATGTGAAAAAAGATGCTAAAGCTATAATTGGCATGGAAGAGATAAAGATAAGTGGAGCAAAGAAAGCTCAAGATCCAATTCCAGCTAAACAAATTAATATGGGGTTTGGAGGAACGTTAATTGCCTATGGTAAAGCAATAATGGTTGTGACTGGTATTGGTGATGACACTGAAATGGGTAGAATAGCTCAAACACTTCAAATTGAAGAAGAAGAAACTCCACTTCAAAGAAAATTAGGTGATTTAGGTAAAACAATTACTAAAATATCTAGTTTTATAGCAGCATTATTATTTATATTTATTGTAGCAAAAATGATTTTATCTAATGCACTAAATGTAGATACATCAGGGATAATACCATTTCTAGATTCAATAGATCCTGTAAAGACAGCTTTTGTTGTATGTATTGCCTTAATAGTTGCAGCTGTACCAGAAGGCTTGCCAACTATGATTAATATGACACTTGCAATTACAATGCAAAAAATGGCTAAGATTAATGCTTTAGTAACTAAAAAGGAAGCTTGCGAAACCATAGGTTCTGTTAGCGTAATTTGTTCAGATAAAACTGGAACTTTAACACAAAACAGAATGACTGTAGAGAATCTTTATTTAAATGGGGAATTTTTCACAGATGAAAAAGAGATAGATGATTACTTTGTAAAAAACTGCCTTGTAAATTCAACTGCACATATTAGTTTTGAAGATGATAAATTGAATTACTTAGGGAATTCAACAGAGTGTGCATTACTTGCATATCTAGAAGATTATGATTATAAAAAGGAAAGAAAAGAAAGTGAAATTATTCATCAGATTCCTTTTGATTCTAAAAATAAGTTTATGGCAACAATTATGAAGATTAAAGAAAATAATGTAGTACTTGTAAAGGGAGCGCCAGAGATAGTATTATCAAGTGCTACTGGTGAAGTTATAGATGGAAAATTTGTTAAATTAACAGAAGGTAGAAAAAATGAAATAATCAAAGAGATACAAAAATTGCAAGCAAAATCTATGAGAATTTTAGGTTTTGGATTTAGAATTATAGAAGATGCAGAAGCAGAAGTTGCAGTTACAAGTGAAATAAGTATTTTGAAACCAGAAATATCAAGTGGTAGTAATGAATTAGTGTTTAGTGGCTTTGTTGCCATAAGAGATCCATTAAGATCAGATGTAATTGAAGCCATTGCAACAGCTAAAAAAGCTGGTATTGAAACTAAGATGTTAACTGGTGATAATATAAATACGGCAATTGCAATAGGAGAAGAGCTTGGAATGCTTAAAGGTGGAAAAAGAGCAGTGGAAGCAACTTATATTGATAGTTTGAGTGATGAAGAATTAAAGTATGAAATTAAAAATATAGCTATTGTAGCTAGAAGTAAGCCAGAAACAAAGATGAGAATTGTAGGAGCGCTTCAAGATAATGGAGAAGTAGTTGGCGTAACTGGAGATGGAATAAATGATGCACCAGCTTTGACAAAAGCAGATGTTGGAATAGCAATGGGAATCTCAGGTTCAGAGGTTTCAAAAAATGCAGCAGATATAATCTTAACAGATGATAACTTCACTACAATTATTCATGGGATAAAGTGGGGAAGAGGAGTATATCAAAATTTCCAACGATTTATACAATTCCAAATTACAGTGAATATAATTGCATTTTTAATTGCAATTATATCACAAGTTTTAAATTTAGAGATGCCATTTACTACAATTCAATTATTATGGATTAATATTATAATGGATGGACCACCAGCATTAGTTTTAGGTTTAGAGCCTATTAGAAATAATGTGTTTAATAGAAAACCTGTAGATAGAAATTCAAGTATAATTACAAAAACTATGATTACATCAATAATTTTAAATGCCATATATGTAACATCAATTTTACTTATGCAAATGAAGTTTAATATTTTAGGTGCATCTATAGAAAAGATAGGATTTGCAAGTGAAATGGAAACTGTTTTATTTGGATTGTTTGCATTTAGCGCATTATTTAATGCATTTAACTGTAGAGAATTTGGAATAGATAGCATATTCACTAATTTCTCAAAAAACACTATAGCAATTAAGGTAATATTTATTACAGGAGTAGCACAAATTATATTTACACAAGTATTTACTAGTTTCTTTAGTTCAGTGGCATTATCACTATTGATGTGGACTAAGGTATTAGGATTAGCATTTATGATAATAGTAGTAAATGAAGTTGTAAAATTTATTTTAAGATTAGTGAAAAACAATAGAATTAGAAATTAAGAAGAAATATAGGATAATCTGACTAGTAGATTATCCTATATTTCTTTTGTTAAGGGATATTTAAATTTTGAATATTTATAAATAAATCAAATTACCACCAACTAAAAAGTTATATATTTCTTTTTCATTAAGATACACATCACCTATTATTCCATGAGTTCTATAAAGTTCATTACAGCTATGAAAATCTGAACCAGCTGTATAAAGTAAATTTTTATCTTTAGCTACTTTTAAAAAGTATTCAGTATCCTCAGCTTTATTACTGAAATATTTAGCTTCAAGGCCATCAAAATTCATTTTTATAATATCTTTGAAATCATCTCTATTTAAAAGCACAGGGTGTGCTAAAATAACTGTAGCTCCAAAGAATTTTAAAATTTCAATTCCTGTTTTTACATATAGTTTATCCTTTTTATCATAAAAATTCATATGATTTCCTAATAGGTGTCTAATAGCAGAGATTTTATGAGCTTTTACATGTTTTAATATTTCTATAAGAAGCTCATTTTTATAACTATTGTCTTTAAAATATCCTAAAACATGTACTCTAGTATTATTATATCTAGTAGAAAGTTCAACTCCAGGAATTATCTTAACTCCAAATTCTTTTCCGGTTAGAATAGCTTCATCTATACCACAAGTAGTATTGTGATCTGTTAAAGAAATAATATCTACATTTTTTTTCTTAGATAGCATAACAACTTCTCTAGGAGTATATCCTCCATCTGAATAAGTAGAGTGAATATGAAAATCACCTTTTGTATACATTATAACTCCTATTTAAATGTTATCCACTTTTTAATATATGAGTTTATATGTGAATTGTTAAATGTATATTGACATATAAATGATAAAGTGGTAAATTATATAACAATATAAAATATAAATTCAACAGAATAATTATTAGATTAAAAATGAGTTTTAGATAAATATTAAATCGTTGAAAAGGAGATAAAACTATATGCGCACTTACAGAGAGTCAACAGTGCTGAAAAGTTGACAGAAAGCGGTATAGTAAAAGTAGCCTTTGAGAGTGTGGGTAAAAGGAATTTATAAAGGCATATATTATCTTAAATTTTAGGGGTATGATAGTATAGAAGTAGATAAAATTCTGAGTAATTCGCAACGTTAGGATTACGTTACAAATCCGGAATGTGTTTGCATTCTTTAACGAGTGGGTGTTTTTCATCAATTAAGGTGGTACCGCAGGAATAAAAAATCCTGTCCTTTGTATTAGACAAAGGACAGGATTTTTTTATTATTTATTAAATTATAGTATTTCAAAAGTGAATAACATGTGGAAAATTTAAAATCTGCATAAGCTAACAAAGAGTGAATAGAAGATGTAGGTTTTATTATTAAATAAAATATGAAGGAGAGAAAAAATATGAATTTTAACTATGCAGAAAGGATGTCTAATTTAAAGGCATCAGAAATCAGAGAAATATTAAAGGTTACTCAAAGACCTGAGATAATATCATTTGCAGGTGGATTGCCAGCACCGGAATTATTTCCTGTTGAGGCAATAAAAGAAGTCAATAGGATTGTTCTTGAAGAAGATGGAAAAAACGCTCTTCAATATACTACCACAGAAGGATATGATCCTCTAAGAAAATGGTGTGCAAATAGAATGAATAAAAGATTGGGTACAAATTTTGACTATGAAAATATATTAATTACACATGGTTCACAACAAGCCCTTGATCTATCAGGAAAGGTATTTTTAAATAAAGGAGATATTGTTTTATGTGAAAGTCCTACATATCTTGCAGCAATCAGTGCACTTAAAGCATATGAATGTGACTTTATTGAAGTGCCAACAGATGATGAAGGTATGATTACAAGTGCACTAGAGAATATATTAAAAACTACAGAAAAAGTTAAGTTGATTTACGCTATTCCAGAATTTCAAAATCCAACGGGAAGAACATGGAGTACTGAAAGAAGAGAAGCTCTTGCAGACCTTGCAACAAAGTATAATGTAGTAGTTGTTGAAGATAATCCTTATGGTGAACTTAGATTTGAGGGAGAAACTTTACCATCAATAAAATCCTTTGATAAGAGTGGACATGTATTATGTTTAGGTACTTTTTCAAAAATATTCTGTCCAGGTTATAGAATTGGATGGATTGCAGGTGATAAAGATATAATACAAAAATATGTATTAGTAAAACAATGTACTGATCTACAATGTAACACGATTGCACAAAGAGATATAGCAAAATATCTTGAACTTTATGATATTGATAAGCACATAGAAAAAATCCGTGAAGTTTATAGAGAGAGATGTAATTTAGCGATAGAAACAATGGAGAAAGAATTTCCGAGTGAAGTTAAGTTTACAAGACCACATGGTGGATTATTTATGTGGGTTGAACTTCCAAAAGAAATAAATGCAAGAGATGTACTTGAAAAATGCCTTGAAAGAAATGTTGCTTTTGTTCCTGGTGGTTCATTCTTCCCAAATGGAGGGCATGAAAATACATTTAGAATTAATTTCTCTAATATGCCTAATGATAGAATTGTTGAAGGAATGAAATGTATTGGTGAAATTTTAAAGGAATATGTATAATTTTTTTATAAAACTTTTGAATATCCAGTATAAGTATCATAGAAGAGAAACTAAGTTATATTATTAAGATGATTAAAAAACTGCTGATTATTATATTAGCAGTTTTTTAGTGTATAGGAATGTATAGGATTTTTGAAAGTATAAACTCGTAAAAGGTAATATTCGTTTGTGTTTAAAAGAACATTTATTAGACACAGTTAGACAGAATGGACTTTTTTACATAATATAGGTTTGGACACAATTTTTATTTGTTGGACACTATGCTAAAATGTTTTCCGTAAAAACTTTTTTTATAAAGTATATGAAAGAAGATAATAAGTCAAAGATACGATGTATATTTTGTGTCAGACAAGGACGGTAAGGTTTGATCATAATGAGCTATTGGTGGAACTTGACGACGCAGTATGATGCAAAATAGACTAGCATACGGTTTTATTATTTTTTTAAATATGTCTAAGAAAATACCTTGATTTTTTATATAATTTAAAGTGTCTAAAAAAAGTTGGCACAGAGATTGCTATATATAAAAGCATAAGAATAAAAAAATATAAATCAATAGAGAGGAGGCACGTCAAATGAAAAAAATACTAATAGCAACCCATGGAACTTTAGCGTCAGGTGCTAAAAGCACAATAGAATTATTAATGGGGAATATGGCAGATATTACTTGTATTAATGCATATATAGATCCAGAAGAAAATTTAATTGATAGACTAGATGATTTTTTTGAAAAAATAACAGAAGAAGATGAGGTGATTGTATTTACAGATATAAAAGGAGGAAGTGTTAATCAGAAAATAGTACCTTATGCAAAAAAAGGAAATATATTTTTAATTGCAGGATTTAACCTACCTATTTTATTAGAAACAGTAATTGAATCAGAAAAGCTTACAAAGGAAAGACTTTTAAGATCTATAGAAGAGTGTAGGAATCAAATGGAGCTTATTGAAGTTCAAATAGCAGGTGATTCTGAAGAGGATTTTTTAGCATAAATAAAGATAGATAACTACTAAAATAATTAAAATGGAGGAAATAAAAATGATTAAAGCATTAAGAGTTGATGAAAGATTAATTCACGGACAAGTAGCAATGGCATGGACAAGGGATTTAGGAATTCAAGGGATAGTAGTTGCTAATGATGAAGCAGCAGAAAATGAAATGCAAAAGATGACATTAAAGATGGCTGTACCAGATGGTATAAAGTGTATTATAAAAGATGTAAACGATACTGTAAAGCTATTAAACAACCCCAAAGCAAGCAATATGAAAATTTTAGTTTTAACAAAAACAGTAAAGGATGCTTTGACTCTTTACAAACAAGTTAAAGACATTGAATATGTTAATATAGGAAATGCTGGAAGATTTACAAGTGGAGATGGTACAGAAAGAACAATTCTTTCTCGCTCTGTAAGCTTAACTTCTGAAGAACTTGATTGTATGAAAGAACTTGTGGCATTAGCTCCAGATACTGCAATGCAAATGGTACCTTCTGATGAGAAAAAGCTTGTGTCAGAAATTTTAAAATAGAGAATGGAGGAAAAGATATGTTATTAGGATCATCAATACTTATAAAAGCAATCGTAGTTGCATTGCTTGTATTAATTGCTTCTGGGGTAAGAGATTTGCTTGGATTTACAATGTTAGATCGTCCAGTATTTATTTGTCCAATTGTCGGATGGTTTTTTGGAGATATACAACAAGGTTTATTAATAGGAGCTTCATTAGAAGCTGTATTTATGGGGATTGTAAATATTGGAGGGGCATCAGCCGCTGAATGTGGTATTGCTAGTGTTGTTGGTACAGCATTTGCAATGATGATTGGTGGAGGACCAGAAATAGCACTTCCACTTGCACTTCCAATTGGTATGCTTGGACAACAAGCAAAGAACCTTTTATGGATTGGTTTAATTGGTTTCTTTGCACCTGTATTTGATCGTTTAGCAGAGGCAGGTGAAGACAAGAAGATTACTAGACTTCATTTTGGATTATGGGGCTTAAACTGGGGAATTTACTGTTTGATTCCATTCTTTGCAATTTTAGTTGGATCTGATGCAGTTGCAGCGTTTGTAGAGTCTATTCCAAAGGTTATTATGAATGGGTTAACTGTATGTGGTAACTTATTACCGGCTGTAGGTATGGCAATGCTATTAAAGCTACTTTGGAGCAAAAAAATTTGTGTTTACTTTTTCTTAGGGTTTATTGTAATAGCATACTTAAAACTTCCTTTAATAGCTTTAGCATTTTTAGGAACAATTGTAGCAATTATAATAGCACAAAGGGATTTAGAACTAAATCAATTGTCTAAAATGAAAGTAGCAACTGCTACAGTAGCTTCAGATACAGATGACGAAGAGGAGGATTTTTTTAATGAGTAAGATTACAAATGTTTCAAAAGAAGAAAAGAAAATATTACGTTCAGTATATTTAAGATCATTTACATTATATTCATCTGTAACACCAGCAAAACAAGGAGCTTCAGGTTTTTGTTATTCAATGATGCCATTTATAAATAAATTTTATAAAGATAACCCGGAGGGTAAAAAAGAAGCCCTTGTAAGACATATGTCATATTTTAATACAACTGTACCACTATCAAGCTTTATTATGGGACTTTGTGGTGCGATGGAAAAAGAAAATAGTGAAAAACCTGATTTTGATGAAAGCTCAATTAATCCAATTAAAACCAGTTTAATGGGACCTCTAGCAGGAATTGGTGATTCTATTTTCTGGGGAGTTTGGAGAGTTATATGTGCTGGTATTGGTATCAGCATGGCACAAGCAGGAAATGTATTAACGCCATTGATATTCCTATTATTGTTTAATATCCCAACAAACCTTGTTAGGTATTATGCTGGCTTCTTAGGATATACTCTTGGTTCTTCATATATTGAGAAATTATATTCAGGTGGATTGATTAATGTTTTGACTAAGGCAGCAAGTATATTAGGTCTTATTATGGTAGGTGGTATGACAAGTCAAATGGTCAAGTTCGAAAGTGTTATTAAAATGACTATGGAGGGTAAAGATGTATTTACTCTACAAGGCATGTTAGATCAACTTTTAGTTGGATTAGTTCCTCTTTCTTTAACATTAGTATGTTTTTATTTGTTAAGTAAGAAAAAATTAAGCATTAACGTATTAATTGTAGGTGTTATTATTTTAGGCATTGCACTTTCATTCTTTGGAATTGCATAAGGCACATTAATAAAAATAACAAGTCAATATGACAGTATATTTTGTATCTTTGATTTGTTATTTTCTAAGAAAATACTAGGCATTTGTATGAATACAGATGCCTATTTTAAAAGGAGATATTATATGAATAATTGGTGGAAAAATTCAGTTGTATATCAGATTTATCCAAAGAGCTTCCAAGATACTAATGGTGATGGAATTGGTGATTTAAAGGGTATTATCAAAAGATTGGATTATTTAAAAGAGTTAGGAATTGATGTATTATGGCTAAGTCCTGTCTATGATTCGCCACAAGATGATAATGGATACGACATTAGTGATTATAGAAAGATATATAAAAAATTTGGAAGTAATGAGGACATGGAACGTCTTATAGATGAAGCTCATGCAAGAGGAATTAAAATTGTTATGGATCTAGTAGCAAATCATACTTCTGATGAGCATAAATGGTTTGAGGAAAGTAAAAAATCAAAGGACAATGAATATAGTGATTATTATTTCTGGAAAGAACCAAAAGAAGATGGAAGTGAACCGAATAACTGGGGCTCAAGTTTTTGTGGCACAGCTTGGGAATATTGTGAAGAAAGAGGTCAGTATTATCTTCATTTTTATAGTAAAAAGCAACCAGATTTAAATTGGGAAAATGAAAAAGTAAGAAATGAAATTTATGATTTAATGAAATATTGGATGGATAAAGGTGTTGATGGCTGGAGAATGGATGTTATTGCATCTATTTCAAAATATACAGATTTCAAAGATTATGAACCACAGCTAGGGAAAAAATATATTACAGGTTTTATGCATACCAACGGACCACGACTTCACGAATATATACAAGAAATGAATAGAGAAGTTTTATCAAAATATGATGGAATGACAGTTGGAGAAGCTCCGGGTTCCACCCCAGAAATTGCAAGACTTTTTACAGATCCAGAGAGAAAAGAGCTAGATATGATTTTCACTTTTGAACATATGAATGTGGATCGTGTACCTGGGTCAGTCAATCGTAAATGGGCTCTTAGAGATATGGAGCTAAGCGAGTTAAAGCAAGTCATGTCTGAATGGCAATATAAATTAAGAGATAAAGGTTGGAATGCTCTTTATTTTGAAAATCATGATAGACCTAGAGTTATATCTAGATGGGGAAATGATACAACATATAGAAAAGAATGTGCTAAGGCTTATGCCACTATTTTACATGGAATGCAAGGTACACCATACATCTATCAGGGAGAAGAAATTGGAATGATAAATGCAAATTATGAACTCTCTGAGTATGATGATATAGAAATTCGTAATGCCTATAAGGATTTGGTAGTTGAAAATAAGTCTATGTCAGAAGAAGAATTTAAAAAGGCAGTTTGGACTGTGGGACGTGATAATGGAAGAACACCAATGCAATGGGATGATACAAAAAATTCAGGGTTTTCTACTGGGACTCCTTGGCTTAAGGTAAATCCAAGATATAAAGAAATTAATGTTTCCGAAGCTTTAAAGGATGAAGATTCAATTTTTTATTACTATCAAAAATTAATTAAGCTTAGACATGAAGAAGAGATTCTTACAGAGGGAACTTATAAGCTTTTATTGCCAGAAGATACAAAACTCTTTGTTTATGAAAGAGAAATGCAGGATAAAAAATGGCTTATAGTGGCTAATTTATCAGAGGAAAATACAAATATTCAAAAATTGCAGCCTTATTTATATGATAATTGGACAGAGGTTATAGGCAATTATAAAAATATTTTAGACACAGATTATTTAAGACCATATGAGGCATTTATTATCAGAAATTAGGAATGAAAAAAAGATTATATTGTAGTATAATACGGCTTATATAGCAATGTACAAATAAGGAGGAAAACAATATGCAGGCCAAAGATAGAGTTTACCATATGATAGAAAATTTATGTCATAAGCAACAACAGGTGACGGCTATGGAACTAGCAGAATTGTTGAACCTCAGCCGTCAGGTAGTGAGTCATTATTTGACAAGGCTTCTAGAACAAGGATTGGTAGAAAAAACAAATTCAAGACCTGTCTATTGGAGAGTAATTTCTAATGATAAATTAGATGATATTGACGAAAAAGAGACTGAACTAAATGTAGTAGATCAAAATAAACTACCAGCAAATAAAGTAGTAAAGCATAAGAAAGAGGACGTTTTCTCTGGACTAATCGGAGCTTATGGAAGTCAAAAGAAAGTAGTTGAACAATGTAAGGCAGCAGTTAATTATCCACCAAACGGTATTTCTATGATTATTACTGGAGAAAGTGGTGTAGGAAAAAGTTTTTTGGCAAACCTTATTTATAAATACGCTTTAGAAAATAAAATAATCGCTGAAGATGCTCCTTTCATTGTACTAAACTGTGCAGACTATGCTAATAATCCAGAATTACTATCTGCAACTCTTTTAGGCTATAAAAAGGGCAGTTTTACAGGCGCAAATGGAGATAAGGAAGGGCTGCTAAAAGATGCTGATGGAGGATATCTTTTTTTAGATGAGATTCATAGGCTCTCATATGCAAATCAAGAAAAGTTATTTCTATTTATGGATACTGGAAAATTTCGACCTTTAGGTGGTAGCAGTTGGAATACCTCTTCTGTACGATTTATATTTGCTACTACAGAACGCCCAGAAGAAGTTCTGTTAGAAACATTTAGAAGAAGAATTGCTGTACAGATTAATATTAATAATATGATAGATAGACCTTTTATGGAACGACTTAAGATGTTATGTTTATTTTATCATAAAGAGGCAAAAAGGATTCATAAAAATATAGAGATAGATCCACAAGTAGTGGCCGGATTATGTTTATCAAAGTTAAAAGGAAATATTGGAAAACTCCAGAATATGATTCAAATGAGCTGTGCCAATGCATACTCTGTACAACAAGATAAACGAGTATTAAGAATCGCTTTAGAAGAGATGCCTTATATGGAATTGGTTAAGCCAGAGATTTATGATAAGAAAATTAGACCCATTGTAATAGAGTTTAATAAAGAAATTTCAATAATAGAAGGAGAAGAAAATCTTTCTATTGTGAAAGATTTTCTTCAATTCTTTGAAGAAATATCCTTGATACCATATGATGAAATTACAGAAGCGAAGTCAGAGATTTTTCTGACTTTTAAGCGGTTATGCAATCGTGTTAAAAAGGATCATAAGCAATTATTTATAGAAGATAACTGGTTTATAGAAGATTCCTACAATAGGATTTGCAAAAAAATTACAGAACAATATGGTGTTAAGTGTCCAAAAGAAGCATTAGAGACAATGTATTATATGTTTTTACTTTTTATGGATTATGGGGATACAAAGCTTGATCATCCAAAAATTCAAGGCTTTTTTCAAGATATATTACCTAAAACCTATTATATTGCAGCAAAATTAAGTGAAGAATTATATGAATTTACAGCCTTCCATTGCGATTGTCTAGTTTATATATGTACATTGCTTTTACAAGAGTACATTACAGAGGATATTAATTTACATGGATTGATTGTAGCTCATGGAAAAGGGACAGCTAGTAGTATTCAGGCGGTTGCCAATCAAATGTGTGGTACTTTCATATTTGAATCTATTGATATGCCAATGGAGATTTCCATGGAGAAGACTATAGAAAAGGTTAATGAATATTTAGAAAATGTAAATAATAGTGAAGGCGTGGTTTTATTAGTAGATACAGGGTCATTAAATCAAATGTATTCATCTATCAAGAATCATTTGTCAGGAGATTTAATGATAATTAATAATGTAACAACTGCAATTGCACTTGATGTAGGACTAAAAATAGCCGCAAAGTGCTCTTTTAAGGAAATTGCTGAAAGCGCTACAGAAAAGTATACTATTGATATTCAATATTTTGAAGGAATTGCCAAAGGAAATAATATTATTATCTCATGTATGTCTGGGGTTGGAATATCTAAGAAAATAAAAGAGATTATGAGAAAGGTTATAAATAAAGATACTATAGATATTCTGACAATGGATTATCGTGAGCTACGGACATTAATTGAAGAAAATAACGAAGATTATTTTAATAAAACAAAGCTAGTACTAACTACATCAAATTTACCAGGAACAACTAAAATACCTTGGATTAATGTATATGATTTATTGGATGACAGGGGAGAGCAGTTTCTTTGGAATTACTTGAAATCTGTTATTTCTACAGAACATTTTGGTATGTTAAAACGAGAATTTGTGAAGTTTTTTTCTATGGAGGGCATTGTAAGTGGATTGCAGTTTTTAAATCCCAATGTTGTTGTAAATGAAGTAGAAAGTGTTATTTTAAAATATGAAGAATACTATAATTTGGAGTTAACTGGGCATATTAAACTGAATTTATATATGCATATTGCTTTTATGATTGAACGTTTGATGACTTCGGATGATGAAGAAGATGAAGAAGATGAAATGAAAAAAGAATGGAGTTTACAGGAAAGAGAATTCTATAAATTTTCTGTAGATACTTTTAAAGGTATAGAAAAGAAATATAATATTAAACTAAATCAGTATGAGTTATCCTTATTATATGAGTTGTTCCGTAGAGTAATTAAATAAGGAAGCAGATAAGGAGAAATTAATGCCAATTATTTATCATAAACAATCACAGACCTTTCATTTATATAACAAAGAAATGAGTTATATCATCTAGCTAGTTCTTTTGAAGGAAGTTTAACGGCCTGGACGGTAGTATCTCCATATAAAAAAGAAGCATTAGTAGGATTTTATAGAGCATTAGAACCAGTAAACATAGGATATAAGAGTTTAGTGCTACAAGGATTGTATACTGATTTTAAAGATAGTCTATTAATATGTTCGATTTTATAATTATATAAACTTTGGTATAATATATAATATGTAAAGTTTAAGGAATGTGAAAGAAAATAACAAGTCAATAATGAGATGATGTATATTTTATTTCACGTGCCTAAGTTAAAAAAGTTAAGGAGACGATTCAGGATGATAAAACTTATTGCATCAGATATGGATGGCACTTTATTAAATGAAAAACATAAAATAGATAAAGAAACTGTAGTTGCTATAAAGAAAGCAGAAGAAGCAGGAATTGTATTTGCCATTTCAACAGGCAGAGAATATGAGACTGTCGAGCCTGTTTTAAAAGAAAATAATATAAAATGTCAATGCGTTCTTATGAATGGTGCAGAATATAGAGATGAATGTGGAAATATATTACAAGAAATCAATATAGAGCAAAATACTGCAACTAGAATTATAAATATACTACAAGAAGAAAAAGTAACTGCAAGAATATTTACGAATAAAGGAATACATACTACTGATACTAAGGAAGAAGCACTAAAAGAAATGGTTTATAGAACTTTATCATTTAATCCACATTTTACACAAGAGGAAGCTATAAAGGTTGCTAAGCTTCAACCATACTTTGTTAATCTTAAGTATATTTCAGATTTAGATGAATTTTTAAATAGTGATATGGAAATTAGAAAGTTTGTAGCGTTTCATAATAATACAGAACTTATAAATAAAATGAAAAAAATCATAGGAGAAATAAAAGGAATTGCAGTTTCATCTTCTTTTAGAGATAATATAGAAGTTACGGATATAACTGCACAAAAGGGAATTATACTTGCAAAAGTATCTGAGAAAATGGGATTCAAAAGAGATGAAGTTTTAGTACTAGGGGATAGCTTCAATGATTATTCTATGTTTACAGAATTCACTGAATCAGTTGCAATGGGAAATGCTATTCCAGAAATAAAAGAAATAGCAAAGTATATAACTGATACTAACAATAACTTAGGGGTTGCAAAAGCAATTTATAAAGTTTTAGAAGAACAAAAATAAATACTAAAGGCAAAGGTTCTAGATTTATTAATCTCTAATCCTTTGCCTTTAAATAATTATGGCGTATACGGAGTTACTAGGTTATGGCTCTGTTTAATGTATATTTAAATGTAACTAAAAATAGGTTAAACATGGCTTGGGTTTTAAGCTTTGCTAAAGGTTATATTTATGTTAAAATGATATTATAATCTGACTTTAAAGATAAAACTAAGAAGAAAGATTTATGAAAATAGAAATCGTTCTGAATTTTATGAGGGTTAGTCCCAAATGATAAGGCGGTATTATAAGATAGCTTTGAACATACTATCTCTGCGCCTTTTTTGGCATAGAGATTATTTTTTTTGAAAGGAAATAATTAATATGGATACAAGAATTGCATTAATTGGAATCGTAATAGAAGACACCAATGTCACAGAAAAATTAAATACTATTTTGCATGAATATGGACAATATATTATTGGTAGAATGGGTATACCATATAGAGAAAAGAATATCAGTATAATAAGTGTAGTTCTTGATGCTACTAATGATGTTATAAGCTCATTATCAGGGAAATTAGGTATGATTGAAGGTATAAATGTTAAAACAGTTTATTCGAAAAGTGGAAAATAGATTTATACCCTCAAGGGGTACCTGGTACAATATATTTATTACTATTCAAAAAAATATAAGCTAATAAATGGATTTAATAAATAAATTTATCTTATGAACACCTTTAGAGACACCCAAAGAGGAACAAAAAAATTTAATTAGAGAAGGAAGAGATAAATATATGTATAATATAAAATCAAAAATTGCAACAGAATTTATTGATGACAAGGAGATTTTAGAAAGCCTTGAATATGCTAAGGCAAATAAGAATAATAGAGAATTAATCAATGAAATTTTAGAAAAAGCTAAGGATTGCAAAGGTCTTTCACACAGAGAAGCAATAGTTTTACTTGAATGTGAATTAGAAGATGAAAATAAAAAAATGTATAAACTTGCACAAGAAATTAAGCAAAGATTTTATGGAAATAGAATAGTAATGTTTGCTCCATTATATCTTTCTAATTATTGTGTAAATGGATGTACTTATTGTCCATATCATCATAAAAATAAAAACATAGCAAGAAAAAAACTTACTCAAGAAGAAATTAGAAAAGAAGTAATTGCGCTTCAAGACCTTGGACATAAAAGACTTGCATTAGAGACTGGGGAAGATCCAGTAAATTCTCCAATTGAATATGTACTTGAAAGCATAAAAACAATTTATAGTGTAAAGCATAAAAATGGAGCTATTAGAAGAGCTAATGTAAATATTGCGGCTACAACTGTTGAGAATTATACAAAGCTAAAGGAAGCGGGAATAGGAACATATATCTTATTCCAAGAAACTTATAATAAAAAGATATACGAAGAACTTCACCCAACAGGACCAAAGCATGACTATGCTTATCATACAGAAGCAATGGACAGAGCGATGGAAGGTGGAATCGATGATGTTGGAATGGGAGTTTTATTTGGATTAAACATGTATAGATATGATTTTGTTGGATTGCTTATGCATGCAGAGCATTTAGAAGCAGCTAAGGGAGTTGGGCCACATACAATAAGTGTACCAAGAATAAGACCAGCTGATGATATAAATCCAGAAGAGTTTACCAATGCAATTTCAGATGATATATTTGCTAAAATAGTTGCAGTACTTAGAATTTCAGTTCCATACACAGGTCTTATTGTTTCAACTAGAGAATCACAAAAATCAAGAGAAAGAGTACTTCATCTTGGAGTTTCTCAAATAAGTGGAGCATCATCTACAAGTGTTGGCGGATATGCTGAAAAAGAAAAGGAAGAAGAAAATTCAGCACAATTTGAAGTTAATGATGATAGAACTTTAGATGAAATCGTAAATTGGTTACTTGAAATGGGTCATATTCCAAGTTTCTGTACTGCTTGCTATAGAGAAGGAAGAACTGGAGATAGATTTATGAGTCTTGTAAAGTCAGGACAAATAGCAAATTGCTGTCAACCTAATGCACTTATGACTTTAAAAGAGTATTTGGAAGATTATGCTTCAGAGGATACAAAAACAAAAGGTGAAGAAGTAATTAAAAATGAAATTCCAAAGATACCAAGTGAAAAAGTTAAGAAAATTGTTGAAGAAAATTTGAGTAAATTAAATGAAGGAAAACGTGATTTTAGATTTTAGTAAACTGAAAGAAAATAACAGTCAAAAGATGTAACCTAATATGTTGTATTAGACGAGAAGGTGGATTTTGCTGATAGAGACATATTAAGAGGAGAGTTTGATGACGTAGAATGGTGCAAAATGAATTTACCTTAATCAAAATATAATTATAAAAATCAACCAATTCAATTTTGAAATGGTTGATTTTTTTTTATCTAAGATTTCATTGATAAAAGCAAATATGTAAGAAATTGAAAGTGAAATTTTAATTATTATGTATGGAGAAAATAAAACTAAAGTAGAAGATAAATTTTTTAAAATATGCGTTAATAATAAAATTATATTATTAATATTAGAATAAATTTAGTAATACTTACTTAGTATAAACTTTTTGTTGAAACGCATAATAAAAGCATAAAACTATAATTAAATTAAGAAAATATATAATAGTGTTAAAATTTCATACAAATAAAGAAGACATTAAAATCTATGCAATATGATTTCAAAAATTATATGGAGGATAAAAATGAAAATGTTTAAGAAAATACTGATAGTTACTATGATTGCAATAATGATAAATACTATATTAGCAAGCTGTTGTCAAAAAGTTATATGTACTAGTTCAAGAGTTAGTGAAGGGCAGCCAGTAAAAGTAGCAGTATTTTTAATAGATTTTACTGATGACTACATTTCTTTAGTACGTCAAAATTTAGAAGAGATTCAAAAACAAAATGAGGATAAAGTTAAATTTACTTTTTATGATGGAAAGTCTAGTCCAACTATACAAGGTAAAGAGATTGACGAAGTACTCAAAGAAGGGACTGATCTTATATTATTAAATTTAATTGATTATAGAAATAGCACAACTGTACAAACAGTTATTAATAAAATTAAAGAAACTAATACTCCAGTAATTCTATTTAATAGAGAACCACTTACAACAGATGCTATTAAATCTTATGCAAAAGCTTTGTATATAGGAACTGATGCAAAAGAAGGTGGTAGACTGCAAGGCGAAATCCTTGTTAATGCATGGAATGATAATAAGCAAGATATAGATAGAAATAGAGATAATATAATGCAATATATTATTTTAGAAGGTGAACGTAATAATATAGAAGCAATTGATAGAACAAAGTATTCTGTATTAACAATACAACAAGCTGGAATAAGAACGCAGGAGCTTGCATTAAGATTTTGTGATTGGAATACAGAATTGGCTCGAGAGGCTACTGAAGCATTGCTTTTAAAATATGGTGGTAAAATTGAAGTAATAAATGCTAATGATGATTCCATGGCAGTAGGAGCTATTCAAGCATTACAAGCATATGGTTATAACAAGGGAGACAAAACAAAAACAATTGCAGTTATTGGATTTGATGCAGTACCAGAAGTGCGAGATTTAATTTCAAAAGGCATTATGTTAGGTTCAGTTATTCAAGATCCTAAGGCTTTGGCAGAAGCTCTTTACACTTGTGGAATGAATTTAGTTTATGGTAAAAGTGCTATTGATGGTACAAAATATAAATTTGATGATACAGGAGTTTCAATTCGTATTCCTTATAAAGGATATGTAATGTATAGTAATAATAAAAATACTAACCAAGATTAGATATATTAAATCATGAGTATATATTAATTTTTTGAAATCCTATGATATGGAGGTATAAAATGAATATTTTTATAAAAATATTAAAAAATATAATACTTGTAATTATTATAACGGTCATAATAGCAGGCAGTAATAAAAATATTACAAGTATTAGTAAAAGTTTTGCCATAACACGTCCTGTTAAAGTAGGTGTATTTTTAATAGATCTTACTGATGACTATCTTTCTTTAGTTGGTCAAAATTTAAAAGATATTCAAAAAGAAAATGATGGCAAAGTTGAATTTACATTATATGATGCTAAGTCAAATCAAGCTATACAGGATAAAAGTATTGATAAAGTTCTCGAAGAAGGAGTTGATCTTATATTATTAAATATAGTCGATACAGAAGCAGCGCAAACAGTTATTAATAAAATTAAAGAGTATAATGTTCCAGTAATTCTATTTAATAGAGAACCAGTTAAAGTAGATGCTATTAAATCTTATAGAAAAGCTTTGTATATAGGAACGGATGCAAAAGAAGCCGGTATCATACAAGGGGAAATGCTTGTTAATGCATGGAAGAGTAATAAAGACTCAATTGATAGAAACGGAGATAATATAATGCAATATATTATGTTAGAAGGTGAACGTGGTAATATAGAGGCAATTCAAAGAACAAAATATTCTGTTTTAACAATTCAACAAGCGGGAATAAAAACTGAGGAACTTGCATTAAGATTTGCTAACTGGAATACAGAATTAGCTAAAAATGATATAGAAACATTGTTTTTAAAATATGGTGACAAAATTGACGTGATAATTGCAAATGATGATTCTATGGCAATAGGTGCTATTGAAGCGTTACAAGAAAAGGGGTATAACAAGGGAGATAAAACAAAAACAATTGCAGTTGTTGGAGTTGATGCACTTCCAGAAGTTCGAGCTTTAATTGAAAAGGGTATTATGTTAGGCTCTGTTGTTCAAGATCCTAAGGCTTTAGCTGAAGCACTTTATACTGTAGGAATGAACTTGGCTTATAATAAAAATCCTCTTGAGGGTACAAAATATAAATTTGATGACACAGAAGTTTCAATTCGTATCCCTCATAGAGAATATATAAGTAAATAATCATAATAAAATATTATCTAAAGATTAAAGACATTAAAATTTCTGAATTATGATTCAGAAAATTGTAGAAAGGATTAAAATGAAAATATTTAAAAAAGTTTTAACAATTATTATGTTTTCAATTATGATGTTTACAATAATAGTAAGTTGTAAGCAAAATATAATTAGCACTAGTGTTCGAGTTGTTGAAGGGAAACCTATTAAAGTAGGTGTATTATTATACAGATTTGATGATGCTTACATTTCTCTTGTTCACCAAAGTTTAGAAGAAATTCAAAAGGAAAATGAAGGAAAGGTTGAATTTACCTTCTATGATGGTAAGAATGATCAGTCCGTACAAAATGAAAGTATTGATACATTACTTGAAAAAAATGATGTGGATCTTTTATTATTAAATTTAGTGGAAACGAACAGTACACGATTAGTTATTAATAAAATTAAAGAACGGAATATTCCGGTAATTTTGTTTAATAGGGAACCTGTTTCAATAGAGGCTATCAAATCTTACAATAAATCTTACTATATAGGAACAGAAGCAGAAGAAGCTGGGGTGTTACAAGGAAAAGTTGTTATTAATGCATGGAATAGTAATAAAGCCACTATAGATAAAAATAAAGATAATATACTGCAATATATTATGTTAATGGGTGAAAGTGATAATCTAGAAGCAATCACAAGAACAAAATATTCTATTTTAACAATTAATAATGTAGGAATAGAAACACAGCAACTTGCATTAAAAGTTTGCAATTGGAATGAAGAAGAAGCTAAAAAGATTACTAAAGCACTGCTTTCCCAACTTGGTAACAAAGTTGAAGCAATAATTGCAAATAATGATTCTATGGCAATAGGTGCTATTGAAGCGCTACAAGAATATGGTTATAACAAAGGGGGTAAAACTCCAACAATAACAGTTGTTGGAGTGGATGCAATACCAGAAGCTCAAGAATTAATTAAAGAAGGTATTATGACAGGTTCTGTTCTTCAAGATTCTTCTGCTCTGGCTAAAGCTCTTTATACTGTTGGAGTGAACTTAGTTTATAATAGAAATCCTCTTTATGATACAGAATATAAATTTGATGACACTGGGGTTGCAATTCGTCTCCCATACAAAGAATATATGAATCAATAACAAATATTTGGAAAAAAATAAAAAATTTACTTTACAACACTTTAAATTTAACTTAATATTAAGTTAATAAGATAAAAAAATATATATACAAAATACTAACTAAATTTACGAGGATGTGGGGCTAAATGAGTAAATTAGAACAAATAATAGAGTATAATAGAAATTTTATAAACAATAAGGATTATGAGCAGTATGTAACAACCAAAATACCTAAAAAGAAAATGGTTATACTATCCTGTATGGATACTAGATTGACAGAACTATTACCAAAAGCTATGAATATAAAAAATGGTGATGCAAAAATAATAAAAGATGCAGGAGCAACTGTTATTCATCCTTTTGGTGGGGTAATGAGAAGTATATTAGTTGCAGTATATGAATTTGGAACAGATGATGTTTTTGTAGTAGGGCACCATGGTTGTGGAATGAGTAATTTAGATACAAAAAGTCTTGTTGATAAAATGATAGATAGGGGAATAAAAGAAGAAACTTTATCAACATTAAATAATGCAGGAATTAATGTTGAGTGTTGGCTTCATGGGTTTGAATCAGTTGAAGAATCTATAAAAGAAAGTGTAAGAATGATAAAGGATCACCCTTTATTTCCTAAAGGTGTAAAAGTACATGGTCTTATTATGAGTCCAGAAACAGGGGAAATAGAAATTATAATAAATGGAGATAAATAGATACAAAAAAGTGAAAACTGCACTTGTGTGTAGTTTTCACTTTTTTTATCTAGTTTAAATAGGACCTAAGGTATCACGTTCAATTAAAGAATTTATAAGCCTGTTAATTTCATAGTTTATCATTTTGAGTCCTTCTTATTTACGGTCTCCATAGCCATCTGGATGATTTTTATGCCATCCCCAAGCAGTACTGATTACATCTTTTACATCTGTATATTTAGGTTGCCAACCTAATATTTTTTTTGCCTTTTCATTTGAAGCAATTAATTTTGCAGGATCACCAGCACGTCGATCTCCAATAACAACTTTAATTTCTTCATTAGTAGCTTCTTTTGCTGAATCAATCATTTCCTTAACACTAAAGCCAACTCCATTACCAAGGTTGAAAATATTACTCTCATTACCTTTTTGTAAATATTCAACAGCTTTTATATGTGCATCTGCTAAATCAAGTACATGAATATAATCTCTAATACATGTACCATCTGGAGTCTCATAATCCTCTCCGAAAACAGTTATAGCATCTCTTTTCTTTAATGGAACTTGAAGAATTAATGGTATTAAGTGAGTTTCTGGGGAATGATCCTCACCAATGCTTCCGTCCTGAATAGCACCAGCTGCATTAAAGTATCTTAAAGAAACAAAAGTTATTCCATAAGCTCTGCTAACCCATTTCATCATTTTTTCCATAGTTAATTTTGTTTCTCCATAAGTATTAGTTGGATTTGTTTCATCATCTTCAAGTATAGGAATTTTTTTTGGTTCTCCATATACAGCTGCAGTTGAAGAGAAAACTATATTTTTAATGTTATGCTTTACCATACTTTCAAGTAAAATTTGCATTCCATATACATTATTATTGAAATATAATAATGGTTTTACCATGCTTTCTCCAACTAAAGAATTAGCAGCGAAATGTATTACAGCTTCAATATTATTTTCAGAAAAAACTTTATCTAAAAATTCTGAATCTCTTATATCACCTTTATAAAATTTTGCATTCTTATTTACAGCTTTCATATGACCTGTTTGTAAATTATCAACTATTACAACATCCTTATTTTGATTTATAAGTTCATGTACTGTATGTGAGCCGATATATCCAGCACCACCGCAAACTAAAATTGACATATTAACATCTCCCTTTATTTAAATAAATATATATTGCAATTAGTAATGTACAATTATAAATTGCAACATACATATTATTATAAACTTATTTAAAAAAAATTGAACTTAGTCTTTTAATTAAATTTTCTTCCTCCATCAGAAATATCAATTATATAGAAACTAGTTTCATATCTTATTTTATCTGCATATTCTTTTTTTTGCTTTTTCAATAAATGAATCAATGCAATCTTCTTTTACAATGCTAACTGTATATTCGTCGAATGCAAATTAGAAGTTAATAGGTAGCTTAGAAATTAAGCTACCTATTATCATCACTATTATTTTTTTGAATGAGAATTTCTACTTGAATTATTATTCATAGGATTTATGTTGTTCATATTTCCCATGTTATTCATGTTGTTTTGATTTCCCATTAACATGCTTAAAAGTGAATTGATATCCCCCATGTTGTTCATGTTAGGATTAGTACCATTCATATTAGCATTATTATTATTTCTGTTAGAATTATTTCCATTTATATTATTAAATGGATTACTGTTAGTATTGCCGCCACCCATATTACCCATTAGCATATTTATTAAAGGATTTCCATTCATAGGATTCATGCCACCGCCCATGGCTCCCATAATCATGTTTAATAAGGGATTACCAGCCATCATGTTCATATTAGGATTACCACTCATTTGACCTGAATTATTTCCTCTATTTTGATTAGGCATCATAGGATTCATCATGTTATTTCCCATTCCTCCTCCCATACCAGAAAAAATAGAAGCAAGTATCATATTTAATAAAGGATTCATTTTACCACCTTTTTTGTTAATTGCTTTATTATAATCTATTGCATTTAGTGGGAAAACGATACAGAAACTGAAAATAAGTATTAAAAATTAATAAATTATTTAAAAAATTCTACA
>Ga0183100_1000307_pt1 | contig 49885 bp, 46 predicted proteins | sample Biomet2_FD_127789 | JGI IMG/M metagenome (GOLD analysis project Ga0183100, IMG submission 127789) | Microbial communities from bioreactor (seeded with anoxic lake sediment) at LBNL, California, USA - Biofuel metagenome 2 | ecosystem: Engineered > Bioreactor > Anaerobic > Unclassified ... | reverse complement strand
AGGAGCTTTTAGAAGAAAAAATTCTAGTGAGAAATTTTTCCGGTCACCCTGCCTTACCGGGTGGAATTAGATTGACAATTGGGACTGAGGATGAAAATATTAAAGTGGCTGCGACTTTGATGGCAATATGCCAAAGAGCGGAGGAACAATAGATGCGCAAAGCACAATTAGAACGTAAAACCTTAGAGACTAAGGTGAAGGTAGGACTTAACTTAGATGGTACCGGGTTTTCTGATATAAATACGGGTGTCGGATTTTTGGATCATATGCTTACTCTCCTAGCAAAACATGGTTTTTTAGATTTGCAAGTGAAAGCTGAGGGCGATTTACAAGTGGATTCGCATCACACCGTTGAAGATTGCGGGCTTGCTCTAGGGCAGGCTCTAAAGCAAGCACTGGGAGATAAAGCGGGGATTCATCGCTATGGTACCTGTTTATTGCCCATGGATGAGGCATTGGCACAGGTGGCAGTAGATTTTAGCGGGCGGCCCTATCTAGTATGGCGGGCGGAAATTCCCCGCGTTATGCTAGGAAATATGGATGCTGAAATGGTAGAAGAGTTTTTCCGAGCTTTAGCAATGGAAAGCGGACTTACGCTACATATACACCTACTGGAAGGGAAAAATACTCATCACATGGTTGAAGCCATCTTCAAAGCTTTTGCGCGGGCCTTGGCTGAAGCAGTGGCGAAAGATGCTAGGGTTAAGGGCGTAATGAGTAGTAAGGGGAGCCTATGAACGAAAAAATAGTAATTGTTGATTATGGTATGGGAAATTTACACAGTGTAAATAAAGCACTGGTAAAAGTGGGAGGGAACGTAAGCATCTCTTCAGATCCTAGTGTCATTGATGCTGCCGATAAGGTGATTTTGCCAGGGGTAGGGGCTTTTGGCGATTGTATGTCTAATATTAATAGCTATGGGTTAACACAGGTATTGCTTAATGCACTAAATAGTGGTAAACCATTCTTGGGTATTTGTTTAGGTGAGCAACTTTTATTTGAAGGTAGTGAGGAAGCCCCTGGGGTTAAGGGACTTGGCTTTTTTCAGGGGCAAGTAGAAAAGATACGCACTGATTTTAAAATACCTCATATGGGCTGGAACAAACTGGAGCTTAAAAGTTCTTCACCACTTCTTTGCAATGCCGCCAATGAATTTGTTTATTTTGTCCATAGTTACCATGCGGTACCAAAAGATAAGAGCATTATTACATCTGTGTGCGATTATGGCACGCAAATAACGGCTTCTGTCGGACGAGGCAGCGTACAAGCGGTACAATTTCACCCTGAGAAATCAAGTAGTGTGGGTATAAAAATTTTACAAGCATTTAAGGAGTGGCAACCATGATAATTTTCCCGGCTATTGATATACGCGGAGGTCGTTGCGTGCGTTTGACCGAAGGCAGGTTTGACAAAGAAATCGTTTTTGCAGATAATCCGGCAGACATGGCAGAGCGCTGGTCTAAGGCAGGAGCTGAGTATTTGCATGTGGTAGATTTAGATGGAGCGCTAGCAGGAACTAGCCGCAATCTGGATGCTATTGAAAATATTTTGGCACATGCTAATATGCCGGTTCAGGTAGGTGGAGGCATTCGCACGCTAGAGAATATAGAAAAACTTTTATCTTTAGGTGTAGCCAGGGTAATTTTAGGTTCTGTTGCAGTAAAAAATCCTACTCTGGTTACGGAAGCCTGTAAAAAATTTTCAGGGCAGATAGTAGTGGGTATTGATGCCAAGGATGGGGAAGTTGCTGTAGAGGGATGGGGAGTTCGTGGCGGTATGCAGGCTTTGGAATTAGCACAAAGGATGGCACAGGTCGGCGTAGAACATATTGTTTTTACAGACATTTCCCGCGATGGCAATCTTTCTGGTGTGAACGTCGAAGCTACGGCACAAATGGCTATGTCTTCCGGGGTGAAAATTATAGCCTCAGGTGGAGTATCGTCTCTGGAGGATATAAAGAAGCTGAAGAAATACGAGGATTTAGGCATTGAGGGCTGTATCATTGGGAAAGCTATTTATACCGGAGCAATAGATCTGGCAGAAGTTTTAGCTGTAGCAAAGGAGAAATAGTATGCATACTAAGAGGATTATACCTTGCTTAGACGTTAAGGCAGGAAGAGTTGTCAAGGGGACTAATTTTGTAGAGCTAAGGGATGCGGGAGATCCTGTAGAACTCGCTGGTATATATGATGCAGAGCGAGCTGATGAATTGGTTTTTTTGGATATTACAGCATCTGTAGAAAAAAGAAAATCTATGTTGGACGTTGTTAATCGTACAGCCGGTGAGGTATTTATGCCCTTGACTGTTGGAGGTGGAATTACTACAGTTGAAGATATTAGAAATACTTTAAAAGCAGGGGCAGATAAAATATCAGTGAATTCCGCGGCGGTAAAAGACCCAACTTTAATCTCTCAGGGTGCTAAACTTTTTGGTAATCAGTGCATTGTATTGGCGGTAGATGCTAAACGTTCAGGTGAGAATAAGTGGGAAGTGTATGTAAATGGTGGCAGGATTCCAACAGGCATTGACGTGTTATGGTGGGTAAAAAAGGCTGTTGCCTTGGGGGCAGGAGAAATACTGCTAACAAGTATGGATGCAGATGGAACCAAGGCTGGTTATGATATTCCTTTAACAAGGGCTGTGGCAGAGGCAGTATCGGTTCCTGTCATTGCTTCCGGCGGCGCTGGGGAATTGGAACATTTTTATGAGGTGTTGACATTGGGCAAGGCAGATGCCGTTTTAGCAGCTTCAGTTTTTCACTATAAACAATTTACTATTAGTAAAGTAAAAGAATATTTAGCCAAGCGCGGAGTGGAGGTCAGATTATGAAAATAGATTTTGGCAAATTGAAATTTGATGATAAAGGGTTAATCCCTGCTATTGTGCAGGATGTTAAAACGGATACCGTTTTGATGTTGGCGTATATGAATGGCGAATCCTTGGCTCGCACAGCAGAGACCGGTTATACTTGGTTTTGGAGTAGGAGCAGGCAGGAGTTATGGAATAAAGGAGCTACTAGCGGTAATACACAAAAAGTAATAAGCATTACCTATGATTGCGATGGTGATACGCTTTTGGTTAAGGTAGACCAAAAAGGAGTTGCTTGTCATGAAGGAAATTACTCCTGCTTTAACTATCCACTATGGAATAGTGCTGCCGGTAAAAATTTGCCTGTAACCACAGATTCAAAATTACCGGGGGTTTTATTTGAACTTTATAATGTTATTCAGGACAAAAAAATTAATGGTGGCGAAAAATCCTATACGAAATATCTTTTCATGTCAGGTCAGGACAAGATTCTAAAGAAAGTCGGAGAAGAAGCCGCAGAAACAATTATTGCTTCAAAAAACAATAGCAACAAAGAGGTTATTTACGAGATGAGTGACTTATGGTATCATTGTCTAGTGCTTTTAGCATATCATAATATTACTCCCGGAGAAATGTTAAGCGAGCTGGGAGGAAGACGCAGTAAGGAAAATAACAGCAAGTACTAATTACTATTGTTGCTGTGGCAGAAATGGATAATTTGGAGGCTATTATGACAAGATTGTTTGGGACAGATGGAGTACGGGGAGTTGCTAATTCGGAACTAACGCCGGAATTAGCTTTTAGATTGGGGCGAGCGGCTGCAATTTACTTTGGACGTGAAACTACTACGCCTAAGATTATTATTGGCAGGGATACACGTTTATCAGGGACAATGCTAGAGTCAGCTTTGGCAGCAGGTATTTGTAGCGCCGGTGGTAATGCTCATCTATTGGGAGTAATTCCTACTCCGGCTGTATCTTTTTTAACAGAAAAATTAAGGGCTAACGCAGGCGTTGTTATTTCAGCATCGCATAATCCCTTTGAAGATAATGGCATTAAATTTTTTTCGCAAACAGGGCATAAATTACCGGATGCGGTTGAAGATGAAATAGAAAACATCGTGGCAACCCCTATTGACTATGAAAAAACGCCTACCGGCTCATCTTTGGGCAGGGTTATTTTGGAAATAGATAAGGGTGAAATGTATGTAAAGCATATTGTGGAATGTGCAGATCATAGACTAAACGGCCTAAAAATTGTTATGGATTGTTCTAATGGGGCTAATAGTGAAATAGCACCAATAATTCTGAGTGCTTTGGGCGCGGAGGTCATTCCTATTTTCAATCACCCAAATGGTATTAACATTAACAATGGCTGTGGTTCAACACATCTTGAAGCTTTGCAAAAAAAAGTTGTAGAATGTGGGGCAAATGCAGGGGTTGCCAATGATGGTGATGCTGATCGTTGTTTGGTAGTTGATGAACTGGGTAATGCCTTGGATGGGGACCAAATTATGCTTATTTGTGCTCTTGAATTAATGAAGCAGAATAAGCTTAAAGATAATGTTTTAGTAACAACGGTTATGAGCAATGTAGGCTTGCACCAAGCCATGAAGAGATATGGCGGTAGATGTGTTAAAACTAATGTAGGTGACCGCTATGTGTTGGAAGAAATGGTGAAAAATGGTTATAAACTAGGCGGAGAACAGTCAGGACATATTATTTTTGCTGACTATGCCAAAACAGGGGACGGTATTTTGACCGCCGTGAAGCTATTGGGAGCTGTCGCTCATAATAATCAAACCCTATCACAAATGGGTGCTTTAATGCAGAGCTTTCCCCAGATTTTGCTAAATGTAAGGGTCAAAGATAAGCGCGGGTGGGAAGAAAATAAAAATATAGCTAAGATAACAGAGCAATATAAACAAGAGCTGGGAGACAATGGCCAAATACTTGTGCGTGCTTCAGGTACTGAGCCTTTAATTCGAATTATGGCAGAGGGCCCTGATCAAAGCCAACTAGAGTGTATTGCTGAAGCTATTGCCTGCGTTGTTAGGCAAGAACTTGCTCAAGTTTAACAGGTTGACCAATTGGTTTAAAAATAGTATGATAATAACAATCACAAAGACGTGCCGCATGGGAATGCCACCTGTGCGGCTTGTTGTGTGCATGAAAGGAGCACGCAAAGGAAGATGCTTTGGGTAATCAGCGCAAGTACCGTTTCGGCGGTAGACGAGGGAGAGGTTAATCGATTAGTCAGCGGGTGCCTCTCGGTTGACTGCAACCGTAAGCAGAATACAAAACTTATTGGTAACAATAAGAACAAAATTTCTGTGGCAGTTTGGCAAGTAAATTATAGGAGGATACTACTATGTGCGGTATCGTTGGATATATTGGAGATAATCAAGCAACACCATTTTTATTAGATGGCATGAGCAAGCTAGAATACCGAGGCTATGATTCTGCCGGTGTAGCCGTGTACGAAAGAGGTAAAATCCGTATTGAAAAATGTGTAGGGCGCTTGGATGCCTTAAAACAAAAATTAAAGGGAAATATGCCGGAAGGTACTATGGGTATTGGACATACTCGCTGGGCTACTCACGGCCGGCCTAGTGATGTCAACGCACATCCACATGCTGATGCCAGTGGTGAATTTGTCGTTGTACATAATGGAATTATTGAAAATTATTTAGGGTTAAAACAAGATTTGCAGGCTAAAGGTCATCGTTTTCTATCGGAAACTGATACTGAAGTAGTTGCGCATTTGATGGCTGAGTATTATACAGGCGATTTTGAAGATACAGTTAAAAAGGTTTTGGGCATGATAGAGGGTTCCTATTCTCTAGTATTTATGTGCGCAAAGGAACCTGGTAAGCTCATTTGTACAAAAAAATCTAATCCTTTGGTTATTGGACTTGGTAATGGCGAGAACTTTATCGCGTCTGATATTCCTGCTATTATTGCTAAAACTCGTCGTACCTTCATTATGAGTGATGGTGAGATTGCTACTGTAACCAAAGATAATGTTTGGGTACAAGACATTCATGGAACGCCTATTAGCAAAAAGATTTTTGAAGTTAATTGGAATGCGGAAGCTGCTGAAAAAGGCGGCTTTGAACATTTTATGTTGAAAGAAATTTATGAGCAGCCAAAAGCTATGCGTGATACTATGCTCGGACGCTTGGCTAAAACTAATGATGCCATAGTATTTTCTGAATTAAATTGGACACCGGAAGAACTAAAAGGCATCAATAAAATTTTTATCGTAGCTTGCGGTACTGCTTATCATGCAGGCGTTGTAGGAAAGTATTATATTGAGCAAATGGCTAGAATACCTGTGGAAGTTGACATTGCCAGTGAGTTTCGTTATCGCTCGCCTATTATAGACGGAAACTGTTTATGTGTAGTTATTAGCCAATCAGGTGAAACAATTGATACCTTGGAGGCTTTGAAGGAAGCAAAACGCTTGGGAGCTCGCACATTGGCTGTAACAAATGTTGTTGGTTCTTCCATAGCGCGTGAGGCAGATCAAGTAGTGTACACGTATGCGGGACCGGAAATTGCTGTTGCGTCTACTAAAGCCTATACAACGCAGCTTTTGGTAATGCTGTTGTTATCTATGTATATTGCACAATTACGCAATACTGTAACTGCGGAGCGTTTGCACGAACTAGTTGTAAGTATTCGTGAAATTCCTGAGCAAATTCATAAAATGCTGGAAAACGTTGAGCAGATTAAAGTTTTTGCCACAAAATATGGCAGCAGTGAGGATGCTTTTTTCTTAGGTCGTTCTCTCGATTACGCAGTGGCCTTAGAGGGGGCTTTGAAACTCAAAGAAATCTCTTACATTCACGCGGAGGCATACGCCGCAGGAGAATTAAAGCATGGTACTTTGGCTTTAATAGTTGAAGGGGTCCCTGTTATCGTTTTGGCAACGCAACCTGACGTATATGAGAAAACTATTAGTAATTTACAAGAAGTTAAAGCTCGAGATGCTATTGTTATAGCGATTGGCATGGATGGTGACAAAAAATTGGCACAACAAGCTGATCATGTTATATATATACCTAAGACTGATAAATACCTAGCACCTTTAGAAGCAGTACTGCCATTGCAATTACTAGCTTATTACGCAGCACTTACAAGAGGCTGTGATGTTGATAAACCACGAAATCTAGCCAAATCAGTAACTGTTGAGTAGGAGCAAGTCTTAAATTATTTGTGAAAGTAAAAACCGGCACTTCATTTTAACTAGAAGTGCCGGTTTTATTTATACGCCAGCTCCATCAAAAGTTGGGATGAAATTAGCGTCGGCAGCGTCTTCTTCTTGGACAAAGCCGTCTTCAATATTGCTGGAAAATAGATACTGCTCTACCTCCTGGTATTCGGAAGGTGTTAATTTGCGATTAATTTCGGGATAGCTGCTGGAATTTCCACAGGGGATGTATTGGTGCATAAGACTGAACATAACTTGACCGGGGTTAAAGGTTTCAGATACCCAGTTGATGATGTCCTTACTGTTTTCTAAGTGATTAGGAAGTATTAGATGTCTTATGATTACACCGCTGGTCATAATGCCATCACTGTCAAGTTTATAGTCACCAACCTGTTTATACATCTCTTTGATGGCGGCTGTAGTTATACGAAAATATTCCGGTGCGTTGCTGTATTTTATAGCAATTTTGTTGTCACTATATTTAAGGTCAGGCAGATAAATCTGTACTTTGTTTTTTAATTTGTATAAAGTATCTAAAGACTCGTAGCCGCTTGTATTATACACCACGGGCACAGAAATCGGGTATTCTAAGCTTTTTATAATAGACTCGGTAAAGTGGGTAGGTGTGACCAAATTAATGTTGTGAGCTCCTTTGGCGATGAGCTCTTGGTATATGGCTTGTAGGCGCTCAATTGTAATTTCCTTGCCTTGTCCTTTGCAGCTTATGTCATAATTTTGGCAGAAAACGCAGTGTAAATTGCACCCACTAAAAAATACTGTTCCACTGCCGCAAGTGCCGCTAATACATGGTTCTTCCCACATATGCAGGCCGGCTTTAGCTACAATTGGAGCCATGCCGCAATGACAGGAACCAAAAATCCCCGGCGATTTCATTGTTTCCGGTCTATCGACTCCGCAGCGATGTGGACAAACGTAACATAAGGTCATAAAAAAATCTCCCCATAAAAATATTTATGCAATTTGCATTCGTGGCTATATGCCATAATTTAGCAGTGCATATTTGTATTCATAATTTTCTACTATATTTTAGCACAAATACTATCATGTAAACGTTTTTGCATGTATAATAATCGTATTAACAAAATAGGAAGTGTACAATTTAATGATATTATTCCCCTATGGTAAGGTAGTTTTAGTGACAGAGAAAGAAAAAACGCAGGTGGTGCAGATATTAAGAGATAATTTGAAAAAAAATTCTATCCTGACAATGTTGTTTTCAGGGTGTGATGATAGCTGTGCAGGATATTTAAATGGGTCGGTGCGACGAACTAATTTTCGGGTAACGACTATTCGTAGTGGCAGTAATACTTTTAAACCAATTTTTAAGGGCGAGTTAGGCGTTCAGGATGGTAAAACTGTCATTTACATTAAGGCTCGTTTGAATGTTGTTATTCTAGGATTCATATTTGTATGGCTTGAGTTTTATGGAAAACTTATCTATTCTGATATTATTAATTTTACTAGCTGGGGTGGTAAAGCTCTAGTTTTACCCTTACTTGTTACAATTGTCCTTTATGGCATTATAGACTATTTTTTTTGGAAGGAATTCAAGGCTTTTAAGGAACAAATGTGCAATTTACTGGAAGCAAACGAGTTACAATAAAGATTAATTAAAAAAAATCGGACTTTATTGACAAGACAGCCCTCCAACTGTATAATCTAAGCATGAGATTATGCAACTGACGGAAGTGGATAACCACGTGGAGCATAATCATATTTAGCCGACCGTCTGGGCAGAAAGTGGCCTAGAGTGGCGGCTTTTTTAATGTGTTATAAGGAGGAGTACCCAATGAAAGATTTAAAATTAAAGTATGGCTGTAATCCAAATCAAGATCCGGCACGAATCTTTATGCGTGGTGGTGGTGATTTACCTATTGAAGTGTTAAATGGGCGTCCTGGATATATTAATTTTCTTGATGCATTTAACAGCTGGCAGTTGGTTAGAGAACTAAAGGAGGCAACAGGACTGCCTTCTGCTGCTTCTTTTAAACATGTTAGTCCTGCTGGGGCTGCGGTAGGGGGGCCAATGAGTGATACGCTAAAGAAGATTTACTATGTGGACGATTTAAAATTGTCACCGTTGGCTACTGCGTATGCTCGTGCTCGTGGTGCTGATCGCATGTCATCATATGGCGATTTTGTAGCTCTGTCTGATGTTTGTGATGAGGAGACTGCAACTATGCTTGCCCGTGAAGTTTCTGATGGCGTTATTGCTCCCGGTTATACAAATAAGGCTCTAGAAATACTGAAAAATAAACGAAAAGGTTCATATAATGTAATTAAAATAGACACTGCCTACAAACCAAATCCCATAGAAACAAAAGAGGTTTTTGGAATTACTTTTGAACAGGGAAGAAATGAAGCCAAAATAACAAGAAATTTGTTGCAAAATCGTCCAACTAAAAATAAAGAATTTTCTGAAGAAGCTCAAAGAGATTTGCTCATAGCTTTGATTGTTTTAAAGTACACTCAATCTAATTCTGTCTGTTATGTAAAAGATGGTCAAACTATTGGCGTAGGTGCAGGACAACAGTCTCGCGTACATTGTACACGTTTGGCAGGAGGCAAAGCAGACAATTGGTGGCTGCGACAAAACCCAAAAGTTCTGAACCTGCCGTTTAAAGAGATTATTCGTCGGCCTGATCGGGACAATACTATTGATGTATATATTTCTGATGACTATATGGATGTTTTGACTGATGGAATTTGGGAACAATTTTTTACACAAAAACCGGAAGTGCTAACAAAAGAAGAAAGAAAAGCATGGATAAAAAAATTGCATGGCGTAGCATTAGGTTCTGATGCCTTTTTCCCTTTTGGCGACAATATCGAACGTGCTCACCGCAGTGGTGTAGATTATATTGCGCAGGCCGGGGGATCTATTCGTGACGATAATGTCATTGAAACATGTGACAAATATAATATAGCAATGGCTATGACAGGACTTCGTTTATTTCACCATTAAATAGAATATAAGTTAAAAAGCCATCACTTGGATTTGCTCCATAGTGATGGCTTTTGGCATGGTAGTAAAGGAAAAAGCTATTTTTTCCGCGCAGTTTTCACTTCATTCGTTGTAAATTTTGTTCCCTGCATATTCGCAGAAAGCAAATCCGTTTGATCAAGGGTTGCATTAGTAAGATCTGCAAGAGTTAAGTTAGCATCACGCAAAATAGCATTAGTCAAATTGGCGTTAGTCATATTCGCGTCAGTTAGATTGGCTCTTTGCAGTTTGGCATTATAAAGATTGGTATCTGTTAGATTAGCGGTACGTAAATCAGCACTATAGAGCCAAGATTGTGCTAAATTAGTTGCGACAAAATTGGCTAAATGACCATTAATATAATCAAAATTTGCTTCCTGCATATCAGCAACATAGAGGTTAGCAAAGGTAAATAGGGCATGAGAAAAATTAGTGCGGAAAGCTTTTGCACCCACTAGCGAAGCTCTATTTAGACAAGCCCGATAAAAATTGGCAGATGATAAATCGGCACCATCCAAATCAGCTCCGGCTAAATATGCAGTTTTTACGTTAGCTTTTACTAAATCAGCACTGCGCAAATTTGCATTTTCTAAAATAGCTCCTTCTAAATTGGCAAAACACAAATTAGCACCGGAAAGATTGGCTCCGGTTAGATCTACATTTTTTAATTGCGCTCCTGATAGGTCGCCGTTAGGGCAACTTTTGCTGGATAAAAGGGTATCAACATCACTTTGGCTGTAGGCATAAACAGGCGTAAAAAAACATAATAGAGCACATGTGAATATCAGAATTTTTTTCATTGGCACTCCTATTCCTCTAAAAGATTTAAAAAGATTTGGGGATTGTCCGGTAGAGAAGAAATGATCTTCCAAGGCCTAAATTCATTTAGTTGTGCTTCTGTATAGGATGAACCGGCTGTTACAATAAGGCATTTGGCATTAATGGCATTAGCACACAGTATATCGTGGGGCGTATCGCCGATAATAAATATATCGCGGCTATTAATTTCAGGGTTTTTGACATAAATTTTCTGTAAAGCTGCTTGAGCTAAAACTTGGCGATCTTCGCTAATTTCGCCGAAGGTACTAAGTTGGTAATTAAAATATTTTTGCACCCCATAGTAAGAAACTTTTTCATAAGCGGCTCTGCTGCAATTTCCCGTTAATAGTGCGGAACAATAATCTTTTTTGGTACTTAAAAACTCTAAGGTTTTATTTACATTTGGCAGCAAGGCACCTTTGTGAGTTGCCAAAAATTGTGGCAATATTTTGTTGTAGGTAATAAGCAGGCCAGCGGCATCGGCAGCCGTACACTTACCTTTAATATCTGTAAGAGCGCTTTTTATTATAAAAGAGTCAGTGCGACCTGCTAAACTGTGCGAAAACTCGAAATCCTCTTTCCCATAGCGAATACGCACACTTTCTTTTAAAGCATCTATACCAGCTCTTTGAGTTAGTAGTAAGGTTCCATCAATATCCCAAAATAAGTATTTCATATTTCCTCCTATCTATGCCCATTTATTGTAACATAAATTTTGCAATAAAAAAGGGCTTTCCGTTGTAGAAAACCCTAACCTGCGTTTTATAAAGATTTTGGTCTTAAAACTAATTTTTTGAGTACTTCCCCAGCATGCTTTGCGCGACGAATAGTTTTAATTTGCGAACGAAGGTGTGGTTTCATGTCAAATTGAGAACCGAAATCACCACGCTGCAAAAATGTAATTTTTGATTTATCGGGGGAAAATTCTTTGCGCAAGAAAATAGCCAGTTTCTCTGGGCTTGCAGTATCATTTACAGTAAAGATATCAGCAGCCACAAAACCCAAAAGCGGATAGACATGGACATTAATATGACCGCGATTACAAGGAATAATATAAGAATATTCTCCGTCGTCTTGATCGTCGTTATAATATATGGATTGTTTCTCCATACCATATTCAGTGGTAGCTCTTTCTAAAACTTCCTTTACACGATCCTTGTTGGAAATAATGTTTCCGTTACAACTATACATATCAATAGCAATCTGTGTCCCTTTAAATTTCACCTAACGCACACATCCTTATTAAACGATTTAGTGCTGTAATTATAGCTTATTTAGTAGTTTGTGTCAAAAAAATACTGCGTCAGCTGTAATAAATTTATAGGAGTAGGAATGTAATTTATCTTTGCAAGATAATAATTGTTTGCTTTTTGGGGCGAACTTAACTATTATGCTATAATAATGGCATTACAGTAAAGCAAGAGGTGTATTATGGATGAATTAGAGGTTTTAATAGAGAGTATCGTTTTTCAATCTGCTGACAGTGCTTTTTGTGTTTTTCGGGCTAAAAGCAAGGAAACCGGCAGCGTTTGCGTAGTTTATCGAGGTATTGCGCCTTTTGTAGGCGAAGTTGTTAAGATGAAGGGCAAGTGGGGACAACACCCTAAATTTGGCAGGCAGTTTCAAGCTGCTATTTGGCAATCGGTAAAACCATCCACAGTTGTTGGCATAGAAAGATTCTTGGGCAGTGGGGCTATTCATGGTATTGGAAAAGCTATGGCAACACGAATTGTAGAACGTTTTGGTGAGGAAGCCTTAGAAATTATCAGTAGTGACCCTTATCGCTTGACAGAAATTAATGGAATTGGCAAAAAGAAGGCAGAAGATATTATAAATTCTTATGCAGAGCTTAGCGATATGCGGGAATTAATGGTGTTTTTAGAAGAGCATGGCATAAGTTCTAATTATGCTCCAAAGTTACAGGCAAAATATGGTTCTACAGCAATTGCCCGTATTGAAAACAATCCTTACTGTTTGGCTACGGATATTGATGGTATAGGTTTTAAAACGGCGGATAAAATAGCATTGGCTTTAGGGCATGATTTTAATGATAGTGAGCGTATTAAGGCTGGGATAAATTATGCTCTTCTACAGGCTTCTTCTCAGGGGCATACTTGTGTTCCGGATAATACTTTGTTAGAAGTTACAGCAGGCCTTTTGCAAATAGATGAATTGGAGGCTGCTGCGGTTTTTAATCAGTTAATAAAGGAGGATTTAGTACGCACGGAGACTTTGGGCGGAGTGCGCCTAGTATATCCTGAATATCTATATAGGGCAGAAACAGGGGTAGCACACAGATTATTAGCATTACGGGATAACGTAAATAAATTATGGAAAGTAGATTATCAAGCCATCATAAAAAACTGGGAAGAACAGGAACATATTGAGCTTGCTGAAGAACAAAAAGAGGCTGTTAAAGCCTCTGTAGAGCACGGTATTTTTGTTTTGACAGGAGGCCCTGGAACAGGGAAAACTACTGTAGTTAAAGGGATTTTATCAGTGTTGGAGAAGGCTGGGTGTAAGATTTTGCTTGCCGCTCCAACCGGCAGGGCTGCTAGACGTTTGTCAGAATCAGCTGGGCAAAATGCCTCTACGGTGCACCGCTTATTGGAATATACTCCTGCCGGTGACGGACAATTCTGGGGAAGAAATGAAGAAAACCCACTAGAGGCTGATGCTATTATTGTAGATGAGGCTTCTATGCTAGATATTGCACTGATGTACTATTTGTTAAGAGCTATACCAATCGGCTGTCGTTTGATTTTAGTAGGAGATGTGGATCAGCTGCCTTCTGTAGGGCCTGGGTCAGTGTTGAAAGATATTATTCGCAGTAAATCTATGCCGGTAGTACGGTTGGAAAATGTTTTTCGGCAGGCAGAGTTAAGCCCCATTGTTCGCAATGCTCATAGGATTAATCGTGGTTTGCCACCGGAATTTGAAGTTGGCAGCGATTTTACTTTTCATGAATTTGAACAGGAAGAAGACGCGGCACAATTTGTGGTAGATATTTATGCAAAACTCACAGGAAATGGTAAATGGCAAGATGTGCAGGTGCTATCCCCTATGCATAAAAACCCCTGCGGTGTACAAAATCTCAATGCTATGATACAAAAACGCATGAATCCACCACGTCCAGGTAAGGGCGAAATTAGTACCGGCGGCATTATTTTGCGGGTAGGTGACAAAATTATGCAAATTCGCAATAACTATGAAAAAGATGTTTTTAATGGAGATATTGGCTGTATTAAGTCTATTAGTGGTAGAAATATCGTGGCAGATTTTCCCGATAGGGCAGAGGGGGAGGATGTAAGCTACGCTGCAGGCGAGATTGATGATTTGCAGCTAGCATATGCTATGAGTGTTCATAAAGCACAGGGAAGTGAATACGGTACCGTAATTATGCCTTTTGTGCGTAGCCACTACATGCTTTTACAAAGAAATTTATTGTATACCGGAGTTACAAGGGCTAAGGGGAAAGTTATTTTGGTTGGTAGCTATAGCGCACTTAATATTGCAGTTAATAATGATAAAACCAGAAAACGTTATTCACTTCTAGCTGAAAGATTACAGGATATACAAAACTTTAATTAGACAATTTGATAATAATTTACCAAATATACCACAGAAGAAGTAATAACTTCTTATTTACACAATAGAGGTGCCAAAATATGCTTAAAATTTTACGTTTATTGGAGGACGTGTTTTTCCCTGCTAAATGTCTAAATTGTCATGTTAAGGTAGGAACACAAGAATTGTTTTGCGCATTTTGTCGTAGGCAGTTACAGGATATACGCTTTTTGTATCCTGCTAGTTATGATTGCAAACATTTAGCGGGTATTTGCTTATTTTACAGTTATGAACAGGGCGTTAAAACTGCTTTACATAAGATTAAATTTGAGGGTAAAAGTCAACTGTTGCCACGTGTTGCAGAAGAGTTGAACACGGTTTGCTATTGTGCTGATTTAGATGTAAGCTGGAATTTATCAGAAAACATTTTGCTTGTACCTGTACCAACAGACAAAACTAGGTTTAAAGCAAGAGGCTATGATGTGACTACAGGTATTTTTAAACAGTGGGGAGAAAGAGAAGAACTTGTCTGGTATGAGGCGTTAGAACGAGTATTGCCAACTATACCTCAATATGGTCTTAGTAAAAACAAACGGCGGCAAAATGTAAAAAACTGCTTTGTTGTGCGTAAGAACGTACGTGGCAGAGATATTTTTTTGGTTGATGATATTTTTACCAGTGGAGCAACTATGGAAGAGGCCGCAAAAACATTGAAAAAGGCAGGCGCCGGGAAAATCTGGGCGTTGGCCTTTGCCGGCGGGGCCCAGATCTAACTCTATAAATGATTTTTGCGTTTTAGCAACAAAAAAGGCGGCTGCAGGCCGCCTTTTTATTTATATGATAGCATTAGTCTCATTACTGCTTATGTTAGGAGTTAAAGCTTTTAAGAAAGCTTGGACAACATCTGGGTCAAAATGAATACCGGCAAGATTACGCAATTCTTTTACAGCGATTGTGTGAGATTTTTGCCAATTTTGAGTACAGGGGTTAATAGTGCGGTCATAGTAGTTAGCGACCGCAATAATGCGCGATCCCAGAGGAATATTTACACCTTTCAGCCGCTTAGGATATCCCGTACCATCCCAGTTTTCATGGTGATGTAGTATTATTTTCATAATATGACTGAATTCAGGAACGTTTTCCAACATACTTGATCCCGCTAAAGCATGATTTTTATAGGTTGAGAATTCTCTGGTACTTAGATAGGGATATTTAACTAAAATTGTGTTAGGAATGGCTAAGTGCCCAATATCATGCAACAAAGCTGCTGTTTTTATGCAAGCGACCTCCGCTAAGGGAAGACCCATTTTTGCTGCCGTACTTACAGAATAATTTGCCACTTGTTGGCTATGTAAATAGAGCGCTTTATTCTTTTTTTCGAGCATCTTTAAGAAGAATTCAATTGTTTCTAAAGAATCTTCATCAGATGGAAATTCTAAAAATTGTGGTATCGTAAGCATGTTAATCCACCTTCATAGGTTTCTCGGAGACTGCTAATAGTATACTATAAAAAATCAGTTTGTGGGAAGAAAATTTAAGTTGCTAAAATTTTGCGTTACCTCTATAATTGTGAAGTAAACAACTCAGGTCTGTGGTTGCAAGTCGATGCCAGTTGCAGGCCAAACGATCCACGTAAGCAATCAAAGTATTGTGAGCACGGTGCAGCTTAGGTGTAAGTCCTGCCGCGAAAAGCGAGAGAGGTAGTAGTGGGGAGCTAAGGCTTAGGAGCAAACCCTCCAGCAGGCGAGTGTGGGGGCGAAAACCAGGTCAGCTGAGTTGTTTATATAAAAATAAAGGTTAAGCCTTAAAGCCATAGTAATTTTGGCGTATAATATGGCAGTGAGTTTTGTTATGATAAAAGAGTCCTTTCTGGTGGTTAGGGAGTCCGGTTCACAAAAATATGACAATTTGCTAGCAGAACTTAACATACTTAGCAGGAATATGTATAGTTTTGGCGAATATAACCAGTAGGATAAACAGATGCAGGTCTGTTTACAGAGGAGGTCTTAATCATGACAGTAAATGTTCGTGGTAAAAACATCGACGTAACACCGGCTTTAAGAGACTACGTAGAGAAAAAAGTACAAACTATTACAAAACAGTTCAAAGTTGTAGGAGAGATTTCTGCGGTCATGCGCGTAGAAAAAGATCAACATATTGTAGAAATAACGGTGCCTGCTAGTGGCATTGTTCTGAGAGCACAAGAAAATACTAAAGATATGTATTCTTCCATTGATTCTTGCGTGGATAAAATTGAAAGACAGATTCATAAGTATAAAACACGTTTGATGCGGCGTAAATATAGTAATTTTAGAGAAGAATTTGTTTCCGCAGCACCCAAGGATGAGATGGACGATGGGGAATTCGAAATTGTTCGCAACAAGAAATATGTTTTGCGGCCAATGAATGTGCAGGAGGCCGTTATGCAGATGAATCTTTTAAATCATGATTTCTTTGTATATTTTGATGATGCTACAGAGGGAATAAGCGTAGTTTATCGTCGTAAGGACGGAGATTATGGTTTGATTGCTCCTGAGCTTAAGTGAGTTCATGAAAATGTTACAAAAAACCTAGAGCTGTTGCTCTGGGTTTTTTGACTTTTAATGTCTAGTCTGATAAAATTATTGGATAGGCATTGTGGGCAATTGACCCAAAAGCTAATGAGGAGTGATCGTGTTGCTCGAAACACTTATGAAAAAGATATTCGGAGATCCGAATGCAAAAGAATTGAAAATCTGTCAAGGCTATGTTGAACAGATTAATGCTTTGGAGCCGGAGATGGTAAAACTAAGCGACGCAAGCTTATATGCTAAGACTTCAGAATTTAAATTGCGTTTATCAAAAGGTGAAACTTTAGATGATATTTTAGTTGAAGCATTTGCTGTTGTGCGAGAAGCTGCTCGCCGCGTGTTAGGATTAAGACATTTTGATGTTCAGCTTATAGGCGGTTGTGTGCTGCACAGAGGTAAGATAGCCGAGATGCGTACCGGTGAAGGAAAAACTTTGGTTGCTACGCTGCCGGTGTACTTAAACGCACTAACCGGTCAAGGCGTTCATGTTGTTACGGTTAATGAGTATTTAGCTCGCCGTGATAGTGAAGATATGGGTCGCGTCTATAGATTTTTGGGCTTGACAGTAGGCTTGGTAAAACATGAAATGGATTTCCCCGAGAGAAAAGCTGCTTATGCTGCCGATATCACCTATGGAACGAACAATGAATTCGGGTTTGATTATTTGCGCGATAACATGGTCGTATCTGTGGATCAAATGGTGCAGAGGCCGCTAAATTTTGCTGTAGTCGATGAAGTTGATAGCATTTTGATTGATGAGGCGCGTACACCTCTTATTATCTCAGGACCAGGCGAAAAATCTACAGACTTGTATAAGACATTGTCCCATATAGTTGCTCAGATGACTGCAGGGGAAGAAAATGATTATACTGTTGATGAAAAATTAAAAACAGTTTCGCCTACAGAAAAAGGCATAGCTAAAGCGGAAAAGCTTTTAGGTGTGAAAAACATGTATGAGGGTGAAGCCAGCGTAGATTTCTCACATCAATTGATGCAAGCTTTAAAAGCTAAGGCACTTATGTTCAAAGATCGTGACTATGTGGTTAAAGACGGAGAAGTAATAATAGTTGATGAGTTTACGGGGCGTTTGATGTTTGGCCGCCGGTTTTCTGAAGGGTTGCATCAAGCAATTGAGGCAAAAGAAGGGGTTAAGGTTGAACGTGAAAGCCAGACACTTGCTACTATTACCTTCCAAAATTACTTCCGCATGTACAAAAAATTATCAGGTATGACCGGTACGGCTAAAACAGAAGAACAAGAATTCCAAAAGATTTATAGATTAGATGTTATTGTTATACCGACTAATAAACCTATGATTCGTATTGACTATCCTGATGTTATTTATAAAACAAAGAAAGCTAAATACAAAGCAGCGGCAGATGATATTGCGGAATGCCATAAGACAGGTAGGCCTGTGTTGGTAGGTACGACTTCTATCCAACAATCAGAAGAATTATCTGATGTTTTGAAACATCGTGGCATTAAGCATAATGTCTTAAATGCAAAGTTTCATGAGAAAGAAGCTGAAATAATTGCTGACGCTGGTCAGTATGGTGCCGTTACTATTGCTACAAACATGGCCGGTCGTGGTACAGATATTGTACTAGGTGAAGGTGTGCCCGAGCTCGGTGGGCTGCACATAGTTGGTACTGAACGTCATGAGTCAAGGCGTATTGATAATCAGTTGCGTGGACGTTGCGCACGCCAGGGCGACCCTGGGTCTACTCGGTTTTATCTTTCCCTAGAAGATGATTTGATGCGTTTATTTGGTTCTGACAATATCTCCGGGATTATGGATAAGCTGGGCATGGAAGAGGATGAACCGATTGAGCACAAGTTGGTAACGCGTTCCATTGAATCTGCACAAAAAAAAGTTGAGTCACGTAACTTTGATATGCGTAAACATGTTTTGGAATATGATGACGTTATGAATCAGCAACGTGAAGTTATTTATGAACAAAGACGTAGAATTCTTATAAAAAGCGACTTGAGAGAAAATATTGTTGATATGATTAACCGCGTAGTTGATCGTACGATGACTATGTATGCACCACCTGATGTTTATTCGGAGGATTGGGATTTGCCTGCTATGATTGCATATGCGGAAGAGTTCTATGCCCCTGAAGGAATGCTTTCAGTAGAAAAATTGCAAGCTATGAGCAGAGAAGAAGTAGACGAATATCTGCATAAAATAGCCATCACTCATTATGAGGAGCGGGAAAACCTTATGGGTTCTGCAGTAATGCGTGAGCTGGAAAACTTGGTAATGCTGAAAATTGTGGATAGCCAGTGGATGGAACATTTAGATGCAATGGATATGCTTCGCGAGGGTGTAGGGCTTAGAGCTTATGGTCAGAGAGATCCTTTGGTAGAATACAAGTTTGAAGCTTATGATATGTTCGAGGCCATGAAAGGCGCTATACAAGATGATGTAGTACGTTATATTTATCGTGTTAATCTGATATCTCAACCGAAGGTTGAGGATCATTTGGTTAATGCGTCTGTGAACAATCCCAGCGATGATAGCGAGAGTGCGAAAAAACAACCAGTGCACAATAAAACAGAAATAGGGCGTAATGATCCTTGCCCGTGCGGCAGCGGGAAAAAGTATAAAAACTGTTGTGGAAAAGATAAATGAGACTAAACGAAGTCAGGGTCATATGGCTCTGACTTTGTTTGGGTTATATTCAACTTGTTTTGAAAGGGCGTGTGAAACTTGCTTATAGAAGAATTAAGACCTGAAATTGCTAACTTAAAACTTAAGCTTGACGAAATGAGGGGGTCTCTTTGACGTCGTTCGCAAAGAAGACAGGATTGCTGAGCTAGAACATAAAATGGCAGAACCTGGATTTTGGGACGATCCGGATGCTGCCCAAAAAATGTCTCAAGACGTTAATGGACTAAAAGATGAAACAGGGATCTTTCGCTCATTAGAACAACGAGTGGAAGATTTGGATATTATGTGGGAAATGGCTATGGAAGAACATGATGATAGTCTGCAACGCGAGATAGAAGAATCATTGGTCAAAGCAAGGGCCGATGTTGAGCACTTAGAAATGGGTATGTTGTTATGTGAAGAATATGATGCTAATAACGCTATTTTAACCTTGCACGCCGGTGCTGGTGGTACAGAAGCTCAAGATTGGACTTCCATGCTGCTTAGGATGTTTACCCGTTTTGCAGAGCGTGAGGGTTATCAGGTTGAAATGCTTGACTTTCTTCCAGGCGATGAAGCTGGCGTAAAAAGCTGTACACTGGCCATTAATGGCCATAACGCATATGGATATTTGAAATCAGAAAAGGGTGTCCATCGTTTGGTACGCATATCACCTTTTGATGCTAATGCTAGGAGACATACTTCTTTTGCTGCGGTTGATGTAATGCCTGAAATTGACGATAACGTAGAAATTGATATTAATACGGCTGACTTGCGTGTAGATACATACAGAGCTAGTGGTGCTGGTGGGCAACATGTTAACAAAACTTCCTCTGCCGTGCGTATGACGCATTTGCCTACAGGAATAGTTGTACAGTGTCAAAATGAACGGTCACAAATACAAAACAGGGCACGTTGTATGCAGTTATTGCGTGCTAAGCTATTTGAGTATGAAAAAAAGAAGCAAGACCAGATAAAAAGCGATATAGCAGGAGATTATCAGGCTATTGAGTGGGGTAGTCAAATTCGTTCTTATGTTTTTCAACCCTACACTATGGTAAAGGACCATCGAACAAATGCTGAGACAGGAAATGTTCAAGCAGTAATGGATGGAGATTTAGAAAAATTCGTTGAAGCTTATTTACGTAGTTTGAGAAAAGTAGTGTGATTTTTAAAGACAGAATAGGGGTCGCATTTTGAAAAAGAACTATAATAAATTTTTGGTGTTTGTTATATTGCTGGGCTTGCTTTTTTCCTTGTATTTAAATTGGCAGCGTTACAAGGTGGAGCAAGCTAACACTACTGTTGAAACAGTAATGGAGTATGGAGCAATTGCTAGGCTTGCACATTCCGAGGGTATACCAGAGAGTGAAGCCTTAAAGATGTTTAAAGACAAGGGCGTCACTACTTTGGCGCTTTTTGACACAACTATTGATAAATTGGCTAATTCCGGCGCTATTTCCGTGGTAACTGGGGCCGAGCTTTTGCATGCGCAAAGCTTGGGGCAGTTGGCACCTCAGTGGCAGGCAATTATGCAAAGTGATAACTTTAACAGTGCGGCTTTTTACATTTCTCCAGGAAAAAGTGCTAGAGCGCTGCAAGACGTGGAAGAAGATATTAAGCTGCGCTTTGGCGAAAATCGACTTAAAGTATTAAGCCAAGAACCTAGAATACTACAATTTACAGGTGATTTAGACATTATTAAGGATTATTTCTCTACTGACGAGCAAAAAGGAGTCAGAGAAATGGATTTAGGTATATCTTCAGACGAATTAGCTTTGGCTAAAAAATATGGGTTTATGGTTATGGTTCGTCCTGTAAATTATAGTATGCCCTATACGGAAACTGCAGCGGGATCTAAAGAGCAAATTGATGCCTTCTTTGCTCGTCTAGATAATAGTGGGGCTAAAGTTTCTTCTCTTGTAGCCAGTGGCAAAACTGTTTTGGGATTCAAGAAGGATATGCCCTATGTGGCAAAAAAAATGCAGGAGCGCAAAATAACCCTTGGCATGGTAGAAGGAGTTACTCAATTGCAGTTTGCTCCGGCAGAGGGTTTGACAGATTTAGCTAAACTAACTGGATACCAAGTGGCCAGAACTTACGTTATTGACAAAATAGAACAAAAAAGGATGACTGTTTATGATGCCTTCCGGCGTTGGGCATTGTCTGATGAAGAGCGTAATATTCGTATTAATTATATTAAAACGTTTTTGACTCCTAGAGATGGCAAAACGCTTTTAGCTACTAATGTTGATTATGTGGATAAAATTTGTCACAGCGTGGAACAAAAGGGATATAAGGGGGGCGAGGCGGGAATTTTTACGCCTTATCTTTCCAATGCGTTTTTAATTCTGCCATTGATATTTGCCGTAGTAGCAGCTTGGGTTATTTATGCCGGACTTTTGTTTAATTTATCAGACCGCAAACAATATATGCTATTGTTATTTGGAGGAATTTTATTTAGCGCAGGGCTTTTTGTCCCGGGTAAATATACCATAGTGCGACTTACAATAGCTTTGGGGTCAGCAACCATGATTCCTGTATTGTCCATGAACTATATGATACAATTGTGGGAAGAGCATAAAACTGAACGGAAAAATTTATTTGGCATTATAATTACGGCTACGATGGAACTAATTGCTGCTGTTTTGCTTTCTCTAATTGGAGGAGCAATTTTAGCGGCTATTTTGAGCGATATTCGCTTCCTTCTAGAAATAGATATTTATAGAGGTGTTAAATTAACATTTTTATTACCGGTGTTATTAATGGCAGTTTTGTTCTGCAAATCCCATTCTCTCTGGGAAGGTGATAAGGTGGAAGAGGGGATTGTTAAACGCATATCTAATGTATTAAATAAACCTCTTACTTTTAAATTAATTTTATGGTTAGGCCTATTGAGTTTTGTCGCCTGGGTATTTATCGGACGTAGTGGTCATACTGAAGGGGTTCCTGTGCCTGATATTGAAATGAAGCTACGCCTATTTTTAGAACAGGTAATGTATGCAAGACCAAGAGAAAAAGAGTTCCTGATTGGACATCCGGCCTTTTACTTAGCTATTTACGCAGCATATAAAAAGTTGCCTAATATGTTGTATTTGGTATTTGTTTTGTTGGCAACTATTGGTCAAGCTTCTTTAGTACAAACTTTTGCTCACATGAGAACGCCTATTATTATGTCATATATTCGTGCTTTTGATGGTTTGGCACTAGGTATTATTTTGGGAATCATAGCTGTAGCTGTTTTTGCTTTTATCTATCCGCATTTGCAAAAGTTGCAAAGGAGGATGTAAGGCGATGAGTAAGATTTTACTATCCGGATACTATGGCTTTGCTAATGCTGGAGATGAAGCTATGCTAACTGCAATTGTTACTGCTTTGCGTCGTGAAGTTCCAGATGTAGAAATTACCGTATTATCAGGTAACCCTGCACTAACAGCGGCTAAGTATCAAGTAAAGTCTCTTAATCGTTTTGATGCTCTTGGATTTTTAAGGGTTTTACGGCAAACAGACTTATTGATTTCCGGTGGTGGCAGTCTTTTACAAGACGTTACAAGTAGTAAGAGCCTGTTTTATTATCTTAGCGTTATTCTGATGGGCAAGCTTATGGGGAAAAAAGTTATGCTTTTTGCTCAGGGAATTGGCCCAATTAAATCACCATTGGCTAGGGTTTTGACTAGATGGGTTTGTAATATTGCTGATGTTATGACAGTTAGAGATGATGGTTCCTCTGAAGAATTAAAGCATATGGGTGTAGAAAAAAGTAAAATAATAGTAACTGCTGACGCAGTTTTTTCCCTACCGGAGGCAGATAAAAAACAGGGACAAGAAATCTTAAGAGCAAAAGGTATGGGGACTAAGCCTCTTATAGGGATTGCTTTGCGACATTGGCAGGGAGAAGCACGTTATGTGAAAGAATTTGCTCTAGCCGCTGAGCGTTTACAGGATATTTACGGCGCCCAGATAGTTTTTATTCCTTTACAATTTCCAGCCGATACACAAGTGGCTGAAAAGGTTATTAAAGCTATGACAAATAGTGATAATGTCTTTGTGTTGGGAAAAGGATTTTCTACAGAAGAATATTTAGCTATAGTAAGTAATTTGAACTTGTTAATAGGGATGCGCTTACATGCTTTAGTATTTGCCGCATTAGAAAACATTCCTTTCATGGCAATTTCCTATGATCCTAAAATTGATCGTTTTGTGACAAGTATGGATGGAAAAGTAACTGCGACTATAGATAAGGTGATGGCTCAAGATATTGTTGATGAAGCTGGTGTTTTATGGCTTAAAGGGCCTAAAAGAAAACCAGAGAAAATAATGAAACTTCGTGAAGAAGCTGATTTTAATATAATTAGGGCAGTTAAACTTTTAGCAAAAGATAAGTAACCAAGGAGGTGCTAGCATTGCTGTTAATGAAGGGTATCAGTAAAACATATCCTAGTGGAGCTGTGGCTTTACGCAACGTTGATATTCACATTAAACCGGGAGAATTTGTTTTTGTAGTAGGACCAAGTGGTGCGGGTAAATCAACTTTTATTAAAATGCTTTTTAAAGAAGTAGTGCCAACCACCGGACAATTATTTGTTGACGGTGTTAATGTTATGAGTTTAAAGCCTGAAGAGATTCCCTTTTTACGACGGCAATTAGGGATTATTTTCCAAGATTATCGGTTGCTAAATGATAGGACCGTTTATGATAATATCGCATTTGCCATGCAGGTTATAGAGACTCCATATAGGCAGATAAAGCGTAGGGTTGCAGCGGTTCTTGATTTAGTTGGCTTACGCAGTCGTGCCGGAGATTATCCGGGAGAATTATCAGGTGGTGAGCAGCAACGCGTGGCTATAGCTAGGGCTATTGTTAATGATCCGCTTTTGGTAATTGCTGATGAACCCACAGGTAATTTAGATCCGGAAACGAGTATGGATATTATGAAAATTTTCTCGCAAATCAATGATAGTGGTACAACAATTGTTATGGCTACTCATGATAAAACCATTGTAGATATTATGGAAAAAAGAGTTATTGCTATTGAAGATGGCTACATTGTGCGTGACGATGCAAAGGGAGTGTACGGTTATGAGCCTGAGCACTAAAGAGTATTTTGTCAAAGAAACCTTTAAGTCTATAAGACGTAACCAATTAATGAGCTTTGCTTCTGTTTCTACAGTGGCTTTATCGTTATTAGTATTGGGTTTGTTTTTACTCATGGTTATGAATGCAAATAACTTAGCCAAATATTTGGAAAGCCAAGTACAAATATCGGTTTATATGGAAGACAGTGCCAGCAATGATAATTTAGCTGCCGCAGCCAAGAGTTTAAAGGCTATGCCAGGCGTAGTAAAGGTTACCAGCGTTAATAAAGCAGAGGCACTGGCTAAATTCAAGAAACGTTTAGGAGACCAAAACCGTTTGTTAGATGCTTTAGGGGAAGAAAATCCTTTCCCATATTCTTTTGATGTGCAGGTAGATAAACCGGAGCGTATAGCGGAAATTGTTCCGAAGATTGATGAGATGAAAGGTGTAGAGACAGCAAAGTTTGGGCAAGAAGTCGTTGAACATATGTTTAGATTGACTAGACTTTTGCGGCTGGGAGGGATAGTCCTAGTTGTTTTGCTAGCTATGGCTACACTCTTTATTATATCTAATACTATTCGTATCACCGTTTTTGCCCGCCGGCGAGAAGTTAGCATTATGAAGTATGTAGGGGCTACCAATTGGTTTATTCGTTGGCCATTTCTTTTAGAGGGGATGTTTTTAGGTTTTGCCGGGGCACTTGTGGCTTCCTTAGTCTTGATTCAGATGTATGTGGCATTACAGGATAAAATTTATTCTACTTTGGCATTTTTCCCCTTGATTCCGGCATGGCCTTTCTTGGGGTATTTGAGCTTGTTCTTAATTGTAACAGGCACTGCTATTGGTGCGGCAGGCAGTAGTATTCCGCTGCGTAAATTTTTAGATGTTTAGGAGAACATTATGGTAATAAGAAAGCTTATATCCACCATAGTTTTAGTGGCAATGATTTTTACTGTTGCCTTGCCAACTTATGCTGATAGTTTGGAAGAAGAGAAAGCTAAGCTGGAAGACGTTCAACAGCAGTTACAAAATAAAGAGGCACAGCGTGAAAGTAAAAAGAAGGAAGTAAAAAATGCTATTGATGAATTAATGGTAGCGCAAAATCAACTAGCAGAAGCGAAGAAAGAGTTACAGGCGGTAGAAGAACAGCAAAATAGCCTAGAATTCAAAATTAAAACAACCAGAATAACCATTGAGAAGAAGAAAGAAGAATTTGAAGAAACAAAGAGAGTTTACAGCAAGAGATTGAGAGAAATATATATCAATGGGCAGATAAATTATTTGGATGTACTCTTGGGGGCAAAAGATTTTTCCGATTTTTCTTCACGAATGTATCTTTTACAAAGAATTATTGCTAGAGATATTAATCTTTTAAATAAATTGGAAGAGCAAAAACGTACTTTAAACGCACAGCAGGCAGCATTAGAAGAAGATAAAAAGCAATTGGATAAAGTTCATGCGAGTGTAGATGCCAAAAAGAAAATGGTGGAAGCTAAAACTGCTGAACGTAAAGCTCTTTATGATAATGCTTTAGCGGAACAAAACAGATTAGAACAAGAGTACAATGATTTGATGGAAACCAGCAATAACATTTCCTCAATGATTAAAAATTGGGAACAAAGCGGGACCTTGGGATCAGTTCATGGCAGTGGTAGATTCATTTGGCCTATTCATGGCGAAATCACATCTCCTTATGGTTGGAGAACGCATCCTATCTTTGGAACCCAAATTTTTCATACTGGAATTGATATTGCAGCTGATTATGGTGATCCTATTGTAGCAGTAGATTCAGGTACTGTTGTTTATGCCGGTTGGATGGGCGGATATGGTAATGCGGTCATGATTGATCATGGTGGCGGTTTAGTTACGCTTTATGGTCATAATACGGCAGTTTTAGTAAGCGAGGGGCAAGCAGTGGAAAAAGGCCAGCTTATAGCTCATGCCGGTAGTACAGGATATTCTACAGGACCGCACTGTCACTTTGAAGTTCGTGTTCATGGTGAAACTGTTAATCCCTTGTCGTACTTACCATAACATTAATGCTACGGTAGATATGAATTAAAGCCGTACAGATAGTTGAAGGAGTAAAATATGTTAAAAAAAAGATTTAGCTTTGTAGGCTTACTTGTAGCTTGTATTATTAGTTGTACGGTCCTTTTAGGAGTAGGTGCTTATTGGCTAAATGCTCACGTAGGGAGTGCTTCAGAGATCTTTCAAGTGGCACACACCATGCAGTTAATCCAACAAAAATTTGTAGGCGATGTGGATAGAGAGCAGCTCTATGCAGGTGCGTTACGTGGTATGGTAAAGGAATTAGATGATCCTTATTCAGCATATTTGGATAAACAAGATTATGAGTCTTTGTCTACCCTGACAGAAGGGCATTTTGGTGGTGTAGGAATTGTTTTGGGAATGAAGGATAAAAAATTTATTGTTGTAGCTCCTATTGAGGAGACACCGGCTTTCAGAGCAGGGATCAAAGCGGGCGATCAATTATTAGAAATAGACGGTAAGGCAGTTCAAGACCAAGATATGATGAATGTTGTTAGTAAAATACGCGGAAAAGACGGCAGCGTTGTAGAATTATTGGTGCAAACAGGCAACAATGAGCCGCGTATTGTCCGTATTGTGCGTTCTGAAATAAAAATAAAAACAGTAATGGGTGATATGAAGGATAACAACATAGGCTATATCCGTATTAGTTCTTTTAGTGAAAGCACCGCAGCAGATTTTGCGGCAAAGTATCATGAGCTAGAAAATCAAGGTATGAAGGCTACTGTTCTTGATCTGCGAGGTAACCCCGGAGGACTCTTGTGGAGTGGTGTAGGCGTCGCTAAGCTTATAGTTCCCAAAGGCCCTATTGTTTCTGTTACAGAAAAGGATGGAAGAACTTTGACCGAGTATTCGGAGTTGCCGGCAGTTAAATATCCCCTAGCGGTTTTGGTGGATAATGGGACTGCAAGTGCTGCAGAGATTGTGGCAGGCGCATTGCAAGATACTAAGGCAGGAAAACTTTTTGGTACTAAGACATACGGAAAGGGTTCTGTGCAAACAGTATTTAAATTGGGTGGAGATACTGCTTTGAAATTGACAATGGCTAAATATTATACTCCTAGCGGGCGTTCCATTAATGGTATAGGTATTGAACCGGATGAAGTTGTAGAACCGGCAGACGAAAGAGGCAGTAACCAGTTAAGCAAAGCAACAGCTTATTTGATTCAGCAAATGCAAAATGAGAAATAACATATGTATAAAAATTTTAGTTGGGAGATAAGAGTATGAAAAATAGCATAAAAAAACATTCTCGCGCATATATGACTTTTATGCTGAGTTTCAATCTATTTATCCCGTCAGCCTTGGCTGCTGATGGAAATTTTCAAACAATCTACGCTGGGTTTTCAAATTATATTAATTATGTTAATATTTCTGTCTTAAAAGAGTATCTGTATAAAAATCAAAACATTGTAATAGGTGTCATAGGTGTAATCGTTATCTTGTTGCTGTTTTTCCTGCGGCATATATTTAAAGCCAAAAGGCTGAAACTGGTACGTAAGAAGCAAGCTGAGTTGGAGGAACTGCTATCTTATTTGTGTCTAACTTATGATGAGGTAAAAAAGATAGATACTGATAACCATGAAGTTACTTCTTATACTTTGGCAAATGGCGAAGTATTGATAAAAAAAGACGAGTTCAAGGACATAGATAGTCTTGAGGGAAACTTTCACCCCGACGATGTTGCAGGACTTGAGAAGACGACGATTAAAAATATTATTGACAGAGTGATGAAGACTTGTACTCAAGAAGAGATTATTGTACGAGAAAAAAAGGTTGACGGCAAATATCAATGGATGGCATATTTGTTTCAGGGTGTGCGTTGCGATAAACAGTATCATCGTAACTGCCTACTATTGAAACGAAATATTAACGATTTAAAGAGTAAGGAGTTAGAACAACGCGAAAAATTGCAAAATGCTCTATCTTCGGCCCAGCGTTCTGCAGAAGCCAAGGGAAATTTCTTGTCACATATGTCACATGAAATTAGAACTCCGCTTAATGCCATTATAGGGTATTTATCGTTGGCCAAAGAAGAACCTTCTAGTGAGGCGTTGAATAATTTCTTGTGCAAGAGTGATATTTCTGCTAAACATTTGCTAAATGTTGTTAATGACGTATTGGACATGGCAGCCATTGAAAGTGGCAAAATGAAGGTGAATAATGCGCTATTTGATTTCAAACAGACAATTACGGTTATTGGTAACATTTTCTATGAACAAGCCAGGGAGAAAGGCATTGATTTTGAAATTCTTTTAGTTGACGTTGAAGAGGAGTTTGTTATTGGGGATAGATTGAGGCTAAATCAAATTTTGGTAAATCTTTTATCAAATGCCATGAAATTCACGGCCAAAGGTGGCAGGGTAAATTGCCTTGTCCGACAAATGGCTATTCGCAATAAAAAGGTCTTCATGCATTTTGAAATAATTGATACCGGCAAGGGCATGGGCCAGGAGTATATGAAAAAGATATTTACTCCTTTTGAGCAGGAAAATGGTGAAATTGCCGCTAGCTATGGTGGTAGCGGTTTAGGACTTTCTATTACTAAAAATTTAGTGCAAATGCTTAATGGTGTTATTACAGTGGAAAGTGAAGAGGGGAAAGGGAGCACTTTCAAGGTGGATATTCCTTTTGAATTTGATTCTGAACATCATAAAAACATTGTTCCTGTTAGCGACTTTTCTTTTGTTAAGGTGCTTATTGTAGATGATCAAGAAAATAGCGCTAGGTATATAGAAAAATTGTTAAATAAATTTGGTGTAGCGACTGTAATTGCCAATAGTGGAAGCAAAGCTTTAGAACATATTGAAGCAGCAATTACGGAAGGACATCCTTTCCATATGTGTATTTTGGATTGGCAGATGCCTGATATGGACGGATTAGAGACAGCTAAAAAAATAGTGGAGCTGAAAGCGTCTGCAATGAAAGTTGTCATGGCTACAGGGTATGATTATTCTAAAATTATGGATGAGGCAAAGAAAGTTGGTGTTTTTAGATTTCTTAATAAACCGGTTTTTACTTCCAATATCTCGGAATTATTAGTAGACTGCTTTGGCAATCAAGCATTAAAAACAGAGCTTGAAGCACCGTCTTTTGATTTTGCCGGAAGACATATTTTACTGGCCGAGGATAATGATATTAACGCTGATGTCGTTACTAGAATTTTAGAAAAAGCAAACTTTAAGGTTGAAAGAGCCATTAATGGGCAAGCAGCTTGTGAAATGTTTGGCAAGTCTGAAGCAGGGTATTATAGTGCTATTTTGATGGATGTTCAAATGCCGGAAATTAATGGTTGTGAAGCAACTAGATTAATTCGCATGTCTGACCATGCAGCGGGAAAGTCTATACCCATTGTTGCAATGACGGCTGACGATTCTTCCGAAGATATAAGTAAGGTGCTTTCTTGTGGCATGAACAGTCATATATGTAAACCTATTGATAGGATAAATTTGTATAGTACCTTGGAAGATTTAATTAAATAAAGATAATAATGTCAAGCCCCCTATTTACATTTTTAGTAAATAGGGGGCTTGAGTTGTCATCTATGTTTTATTGAAAAGGCGCATTGTAGGAGGGGTGGTTGTCAAATTTAAAACTGGAAATTATATCGCTTATCATGGTTGAGGAATTAACGAAGTCTTCTTCCGGGATAATAAAATTAAGTTCAATAATGATATCCTTATTTAGAAAGTAGTTATGCAACATGTATGTACGGAAGTTATCCTCATTGATTTGAATATTTGATATGAACATGGCCCAAACATAGGGGAATCCATCGGCTGTTACATGTGTATCATAGTTAGAAAATTTGAATTTACTCATGTTAAGAGCAGCGACTAAACGTTGACGTTTAATAAAATTTTCGAGTTCTTTTTTAGTAATAGCCCCGAAGGTCGGGCCGCTGTAATTACCTTGAGGATCTATGTACCTTAGCTGTATGTAAACTTTTTCATTAGTGTAGGCTGCCAGGGAAAAAGGGGCCGAAGATGGTGTGGTTTTAAACTCTGCAGGTATGTTTAGGGAAAATTTAAATTTATCATTGTGGTAAGCTTCTGTAGTTTCTGCATAGCCTATGGAAGAAAAGAAGAATAAAACTATTACTAAATATAGGGCTTTTTTCATTGCCAGTGTACCTCCCCAATGGAAAAAATTAACAGCTAAGTCTTGCTGAAATATTATATCATACTGTTTCATATTGTGAAATGTGATATAATTTCGGATATATAAATAAACTTAAACTAAAATAATTCAGAAAGAAAAGGTAAAAAATGACTAATAATAAAAAAACGCTTTTGGTAGTTGAAGATGCTATTATTAATCGCAATATTTTACGCAAAAATCTTTCTGGTGACTACAATATTTTGATGGCACAAGACGGAGTTGAGGCACTTTGTCTTTTATCGCAAAGACCTGATGAAATAGATTTAGTGCTTTTGGATCTTATGATGAGCAATATGTCAGGATATAATGTGCTCAAAGAGATGCGAAAAGACGATAATTTTAAATTAATACCTATTATTGCCATGACCGGCATAGATAATCTTGAACAAGCGGGAGAGGCTTTGGATTTGGGCGCGACAGAAATATTTGTCAAACCATTTAATATTACTATTATGCGTCAACGGATAAAAAATGTACTGGAAATATCTGCCAGGCAAAAATCTACAAAAAACGTGGACGGGTTTGTAAAATGGCGAGCTTGTCGATATAGCGAAGTTATTACTGCTAATGCTATATGTAATGTAGAATTTTGCGTCAGTAGAGACGAAGTGTCCAGCATAAGTATGAAATTGGTGCCCGATATGACTGAACAGTGGGAAACCTCATGGACAGAATTTTTGCACCATTTTATTAAAGAGTTTGTTAGTTCAGAATACATTCCCATAGCTTTTCATACCTTTTCTCGGGAGAATCTGTTAGAAAGCTATAAAAATGGCAGGAATGAGTTGCAAATAGATTTGATTTTTTCCTTCGAAAATGGAGAAGATTTATGGGGGAAAGTACATGCTTACCTGATTGATGACGAAGAAGGGAATGTTTATTGTAACTTCTATATTAACGACGTTACCGCTGAAAAGAAGGAAGAACTTTCACTGAAACAAAAAGCAGAACTTGATCCTATGACAACATTATACAATCGTTCTTATGCTGAAAGTATTATTAATATTAGTCTAAGAAATACTATACTCTCAGGAGCTTTTATAATTCTTGATATTGACAATTTCAAGCAAGTTAACGACAGTATGGGGCATATTTATGGTGATGCGCTTCTTAGTGAAATTGGGCGAAGATGCAAAAATTTTATGAGACCGGGGGACGTGGCAGGTCGTTATGGCGGGGATGAATTCATAATATACATGGCCGGTATAGACAAATCGCAAGCTAAGCCTAGAGTAGAGGAGTTACATCGGTCTTTAAATGCCGTATTCTCTCAGGTAACCGAGTTTTTTAATTTTTCCTGCAGCATGGGCGTTGCTATGTTTCCACATGATGGAGATAATTACCTGGAATTACTTTCTAAGGCTGATGCCGCATTATATTACAGTAAGAATAAAGGGAAAAATCAATACAGTTTTTATGATGCTGGGATGAAGTGGCGTGCAGGAGAAAAAAATAATGAGAAAATAAAAGAAAATAAGGATATAGGAGCAAACTTTAGGGAGAATATGTTTGAATATGTTTTTAGAATTTTGCTTGATGTGCATGATTTAGCAAAATCAATTCCCATGGTCTTTGATCTAGTGGGTAGATCACGGGGATTTAGCCGTATTTCCCTGTTTATCGTCAAAAGTGAAGGCAAATATTTACAGGATTATTATGAATGGAATAATCGGGGGATTAACGTTGCAGGAGATAAAACCCATGTAATAACAAGTGAATTGTTGGAAGAAAGCAAAGCGGAGTTTGATCAAGATGGCATATTAGTTTCTTATGATGTTTCAAAACTGAAAAGCGCAAAATTGCGTGAATGGTCTTTTCAGCGGGGAACAATGTCATTTATGTTATGCAAAATTTTCGATGAAAAGCAAAATATCTATTCTATTGTCAGTTTTGAACAGTGTGATCGTAAGCGTCATGCCAGTGGCAGAAAAGATATTTTTCTTGGGAATTTAGCTATGCTTATTGGTATTTTTTTCATGAAAGAAGCTAGATTACGTTTGTTAACTGAGCGCTATCAAATACACAGAATGCTTTTGCGGCGTGCAGGGGCTTTCGTTTATGTTATCGATAAAAACAATTATGACCTATTATATTGTACGGATCATTCGAAAAATGTTTTTCCAAGTCAAATAAATAAATTGAAATGTTATGAAGAGTTGTGTAAACAAGAAGAACCTTGTTATAATTGTCCCTTAAAAAATAAAGATGGTGGCAGATGTTCCGAGCCAATACTTGTAGAAAGTGAGAAGGGCAAACGTTGGATGGAATTTAGCGTTGAAGATGGAACTCTGTATAATGGGGTTAAGACGTCTATGATTTGTGCCTGTGACGTAACTGAGCGCCAAAAACTGCAGGAAAAGTTACAGAAATCTTTGCAATATGATATATTAACAGGGTTGCTTAATAGGAATTCGTTTTTAGTGGAAACAGAGAAAATGCTTAGCGTAAATCAAGATACGGATTATATCATATTTATATTAAATGTTGAGCATTTTAAAATGATAAATGATTTATTCGGTGTAGTTGCCGGTGATAATACTCTGAAGTTTATAGCTGAGAAGCTTACGGCTATGTATGGAAATACGGGAAAGCTTGCCAGATTATATGCGGACCGTTTTGCAGTTTGTATGCCCGGGGCAAACTTTGACCCGGCAATTTTCATGAAGGTAGCAGCCAAGGAATTTAACAGTTTTTCTTATAATTTTAAAGTCATTGTTGATATGGGCATTTATTGTATTGATGACTTGAGTATATCGGTAGGGCAGATGATTGATCGTGCCAAGACGGCTTTGCAAACGGTAAAGGGAGCTTATCATAATTGTTTTGCCTATTATGATAATGCCTGGCGTAAAAGCTTTATTATAGAACATCAATTGATGTCTGATTTAGAAGAAGCCTTAAATACAGGGGAAATCGTGCCTTATTATCAGCCGTATTTTGACTTGAATACTAGGCAGATCCTTGGCGCTGAGGTATTGGCCCGTTGGATACACCCCAAATTAGGACTGATTTCTCCAAGTCTTTTTATTCCAATATTGGAACGCAATGGGATGATTGAACAATTAGACCATTACATGTGGCGCGAAGCATGTAAGTTTATTTTTACTCAAAAGCAGCAAAATAACACTTTAGTCCCAATTTCTGTCAATATTTCTCGTATTAATTTTTATGAACCAAAGCTTAGTGAACATATTATATCATTAGTTGAAGAATATAAAATAGCGCCTCATTTGTTGCGGCTAGAAATAACAGAAAGCATTTATGCTCAGAGTAAAGATATTATGTTTAAGACTATAACTAAATTACAAGAATATGGATTTAAAGTCCTCATGGATGATTTTGGCAGTGGGTACTCATCTTTAAATATGTTAAAAGACATTAAGGTGGATATGCTAAAGATGGATATGCGATTTTTAGGTAATTGTGCTGATGGAGTTAGGGCATCTAAAATTTTATTGGCTGTTGCGGATTTAGGACGCAGATTGCAAATTCCTATTATTGCTGAAGGCATTGAAACTAAGGAAGATACGGATAAATTACGTGATATGGGCATAACTGCCGGCCAAGGTTTTTATTTTGCCATGCCAATGCCGGGAGGAACCTTTGTGCGTATTTTGCGGGAATATATGGCTAAGTGAGAAGAAAAATAATAGCACCTAGGAAATAGTAATATTAAAAAAATAAGAGTGATTTCCGCAATGCAGGAAAATCGCTCTTATTGCTTTTTAAATTGTGGTACGCCTGAGTGGAATCGAACCACCGCTTTCAGCTCCGGAGGCTGACGCTCTATCCACTGAGCTACAGGCGTATGCTTATGTGACGGGGTTAATTATAGCATATAAGCAGACTATTATCAATTATAGTTATTTTTGTTATAATGTATTAGTATATATTGCTTAGAAAAGGGGTATTATTATGAGTGAAATAGGAAAAAAGCATTTTGCGGCCTTAGGTCAACAGGTAGTGCAAGCTTTAAATGCCAAAAGATTCATGGCACAGTTTGCAGCTACTAAAGAAGAAGCTTTTCAAGCAGTATTAGCCCTTATCAAGGATACTGATACAGTTGGTATGGGCGGATCAACGACTATGGAGGAATTGCTTCTCAAAGAGGAACTGGAAAAAAGGGGAAATGTTGTCTACAATCATCAGGGCCTTCCATCTGAAGAAGCGCGTATTGTAAGATGCAAGGAGTTAACGGCAGATGTATTTTTAGCTAGTACTAATGCGGTTACTTTGGCAGGAGAACTAATTAATGTAGATGGTTCAGGAAGTAGAGTAGCCGCCATGAGCTTTGGCCCTAGGCGTGTTATTTTAGTGGTGGGCGCAAATAAAATTGTGAAAGATGAAGCTGAGGGACGAAAGCGGATTGAGCTTTATGCAGCACCAATGAACGCTAGCCGTCTTGGGTGTAAAACTCCGTGTGTAGCTACAGGTGTTTGTGTGAATTGTAATAGCCCGGAAAGAATATGCATGATAACGTCTATTATACATATGGCACCTAGGGGTTCTGCTTTTTATATTATTGTCGTGGGTGAAGATTTAGGATATTAAATCCTGTTTTATAGTTACGCTAATTAGTAAAAAAGTGCTATAATATATAAGTTAATTTTAGAAAAGAGAGATAGTGTATGATAGCGATTTCTGACAGAGTACGTTTTGTGGAAACTGATCTAATGGGAGTGGTACACCACGCCAATTATTTGAGGTGGTTTGAAATGGGAAGGGTTGCCTATTTACGTGCCGCAGGAGTCGAGCTTAATGAGCTTATGGCCGCTGGATATGTATTCCCCATTACCGAAGTACAGTGTAAGTACAAAAATTCAGCTAAGTTTGATGATGAATTCGAAATCCAGACGACTATGACTGATTTTAGTAAAGCTAAGATGGCTTTTTCCTATGCAGTAGTAAGAAAGAATGACGGATTGGTATTGGCCGTGGGAAAGACGCAGAATGTTTTTACAAATATGGCAGGGAAAATCACAAGACTTACTGATGAATATTATAATAAAATAGATTCACTGTACGGTCAAGAAAGGTCGGGAACGACTAAATGAGTATTTTGGTAAATTTGATTATGGGTCTTATAATTTTAGCGATTATTGGCGCTATTATTATCGTTGTTTATGCTTGGATGAAGCCTACGGACAATACAAGTGTGTTAACTGATGAAAGAACAGAATTGAAATTGGTAAGCTTGACAGACAAAGAGGCAGTATTTACGACGGAGATGGTTTTAAATAATAGTGGGGTGGAAGATGCTGCTATTATAGATGTTTTTGCCCGTCCTTATTTACCTCAGGAACAATATAATCAGGCTACTGTCTATGGGCATGTAGAAACTATTGATAGAAGACGCAATGACAACTATTTTGAAGCACTCATACTGTCCGCAAAATCTAAAAGGCCATTGATTGTTACTTTGCGTTTTGTTGCTAATGAAGGCTATGATATTAAGGCTGCTATGAAAAATATGGTGGATATGGATGTAGCGATTTATTATAATGGCATGGCTAGAAAAGAAATTTATATCCGCAAAAACTTCTTCACTGTAATGGGGACAGAAATAAGTGCTTTGGTAGGAGGAAATAAAAATGGCAGATAATTATGAAATTATTCCTGTTCCTACGAGAATTTTAACTATTCATGATAATATCGTAGAGGCTATTATAGAGTACGGCGCTGATAAAATTGGACCTAACGATGTTATTTGTTCTGCAGAAAGCGTAGTAGCTATTACCCAGGGCAGGGCTAAGCGCCCGGAAGATTTCGAACCATGCTTTTTAGCCAAGGTATTATCCCAGCTTTTCCCATCGCGAGGCAGTATTGCCGGTTGGAATAGTATGCAGTCTTTGATGGATGTAGAGGGTAAATATAGGGTATTGTTGGCAGTTATTTGTGGTTTTTTTGCCAAGTGTTTTGGCAAGGCTGGCGTTTTTTATCAAATGGCAGGAGAACAAGCTCGACTTATTGATGATGTTACAGGAACAATGCCTCCGTATGATAAACATATTGTTTATGGCCCGGCGCATCCGGCAGAGGTAGCAGAGGCTATCAAATTAGCTACCGGTTGTTATGGTGCGGCTATTGCTGATGTTAATGATTTGAAACGTTCCTGCGTTTTGGGAGTGTCTAAAGGTGTTGATCCTAGACTTATTGAGAAAATTTTAATTGATAATCCTTTTGGTAATGCTAGCCAGAAGACACCAATATGTATTATCAAGAACTATAAAAAATAGCAAAAGTGTATTATTAATGAAGTGCATCATGGAGGAAGGTTCTCTGTGGCGCACTTTTTTGTTTAGGTAATTATATTTATAGACTAATGGTGCGTAATATCCTTATAATCTGTTATAATATAAAGTAGTAATGAAATTATGTAAAGAATTCTAGAAAATGAAACTTTATTGCAGGCTTTTTACTGACTATTGGGAATACTATGGGGTATGCTCCTGAAGAAGGTGATGGTACTAATGCTACTGGGAATTGATGTTGGTGGAACATTTACTGATGCTGTGCTAATAAATAATGGCGCTATTTATGCTTTGGCTAAAAGTCAGACGACACAAGAAGCGGTTTTGCATGGTATTTTGGCGGCATTAGATCTAGTTTTGGGCTCAGACAAGGCAGAAAATCAAAGCAATATAACGACTTTGGAAGCAAGTATTACACGAGTGGTTATTTCAAGTACTATAGTAACCAATTCACTGATGGAGGGCCAAACTGATGAAGTCTTTTTAGCAGTTATGGCGGGACCGGGAATGTCTACTAAAGGACAATTTCCCGTAGAACCATATTTGGCTAAAGGCTATATTGACCACAGAGGGAAAATAAGTGCTTCGGAGGCTATTGATTATACTAGAGTGGCTAAGATGTGCGCAGGGAAGAAAATGGCTGCCATAAGTGGCAAATTTGCCGTCCGTAACCAGGTTAACGAGAGGGCATTAAGTCAAGACTTAAAGACTTTTAGGTTTTCAAAAATATTTTCAGGGTCGGAGCTTTCCGGAGAATTAAATTTTGTAAGAAGAACTAATACAGCCTATTTTTCTGGGGCAGTTTATACTAAGTACCTTCAGTTTATTGGACAAATAAAAAAAAGCTTGGCAGAACGCAACATTCAGGCACCTGTTTACGTTTTAAAAGCCGATGGGGGTGCTTTGCCTTTAGAGGCGTCTTTGGAGCAACCGGTAGAATCAATATTTACGGGTCCTGCCGCAAGCGTTTTAGGAATTGAGGCTATAGCACCACCAACTATTAAGGCTATTTCTTTGGATATTGGTGGTACAACTACTGATATTGCCTTTTGGGAAAATGGGCAGCCTTTAATGGCAAAAAAAGGGGCGACTATAGCTGGCTTCAACACTTCTGTGCACGCTTTTCATATGCAATCATTGGGTATTGGCGGAGATAGCGCAGTAAAGCGTACTATAGAAGGGTTTGTGGTTGGTCCTGCCAGAGCAGGGAAGGCCATGGCTTTAGGTGGTTCATTGCCAACCCTGTCTGATGCGCTAATTACCAGCGGATTAGTAAAATTTGGCGATTTAGCTCTGGCAGACAAGGCTATGAAAACTTACGTGCGAGGAACGGAAACTACAATGCAGGTTGCAAGAGAGATTGTTGATGCTGCGGTAGAAAAAATTGAAGAAACCATTGGCCATATGTTGCATCAATGGAGTCTCCAGCCGGTTTATACAGTGGATGATATTATAACGGGAAGTTTGTTTAGACCGGAACTTTTAATAGGGGTGGGAGGAGCGGCTCCCGGATTGGTAAAAGTTTTGGGCGATAGGATGTGCCTGCCGGTGGAAATCCCTATAGGCGCTATGGTAGCAAATGCTATAGGTGCTGCCTTGGCAAAACCTACTTTGACTGCTACACTTAGGGCTGATACTACCGAAAATTATTACATAATACCGGAGGCTGGTATAAAAGCAAAATTGCCTAGTGGGTTTAACAAATATCAAGCCACCGAATTACTTAATGCATGGTTGCAAAAAGAAGCCTCTAAGTGGCAAATTACAGCTCAAGAGGCTGAAACTGTAGCTTATGAGGAGTTTTCAACTATTCATGATTATTATTCATCGGGGAAAATAATATACTTAAAAATGCAGCTGCCACCCGGTATTTTATGCCGAGTTGCAGGTAGGGAGGTGTCGTTTTGATGCCAAATTTGGGCTTGGTTTTTTTCCCTGCCTTTGATTGGATGCTTAGTCCTACGCACCCTGAACGTCAAGAACGTTTGCTTTATACACGTGACCAGTTAATGGAAGAAGGCATTTTTGATTTGCCGCAGATTCGTGAATATCGCCCTAGAATGGCTAGTATTAGTGATTTAGAACGAGTACATATTGGCGTGCCATGTATTTCTGAACTTATTACTCCTGCTCATTTAGTTTCAGCTGGAGGCTGTCTTACGGCTGCTGATGCTGTAATGAAAGGTGAAGTAAAACGTGCATTTGCCTTGGTAAGGCCTCCTGGACATCACGCTATGCGTGTAGTCCAGGGAATCCGCGGTTTTTGCACAATTAACATCGAGGCTATTATGGTAGAATATTTGCGTGCTAAGTATGGCGTGAAAAAGATTGCTATAGTAGATACCGACGTACATCATGGCGATGGTTCTCAAGATATTTTTTACCATGATCCTGATACTCTTTATATTTCTTTTCACCAAGACGGTAGGACACTCTACCCCGGAACAGGGTTTCCCAATGAGGCTGGAAGCCCGGCAGCTTTGGGTATGAACATTAATCTGCCACTATTGCCGGGAACAGGAGACGAAGGTATTCATAGACTTTTTGATGGCCTTATTCGCCCTATTTTAGATGAATTTCAACCGGAAATAATTGTTAATTCCGCTGGGCAAGATAATCATTTTAGCGATCCGTTGGCTTCAATGAGTGTTACCGCTCAGGGCTATGCTAGTTTAGCTGATAAATTAAAGGCTGACATTGCCGTGTTGGAAGGAGGGTATTCTGTGGAAGCAGCATTGCCGTATGTTAACACAGGTATTATTCTTGCCATGGCAGGTTTAGATTATAGCCAGGTTGTTGAACCTGACCAGAGTGCTTTGCGGCCACAGGGGTTTGAGTGTAATCAACGTGTTGATCAATTAATTAATCAGGTCGGGCAATTATGGAATAATAGAGAAAAACTCAGAACGCAGGCTTTGAATAAATGCGGTAACAGGTGGCAACGAGATAAGAGCATATATTACGATGAGGAAGGCATTAGGGAAACACAAAGAGAAACAGCGTATTATTGCAATAATTGCAGAGGATATTTGATTATTGAAACCAGCGCCACTAACACGAGGTTTGGAAACCAAAGCGCCTACGTAGTAATTTTGCACAAAGATACTTGCTCATTTTGTCGGAAGGAAGCGCTGGAGCAGGCTGCAAGGGCAAAAAAAAGTGGCAGATGGGATTATGTTTTAATTCAAGATAAGGCCAAAAGTGCCGTAGATAATTTGTAAGGGAGAGAGATTTTTTTATGAAAAGAATTGATGGCAGAAGAGCTGACCAAGGGCGTCCGGTGAAAATGACTAAGAATTTTATCATTTATCCTGAAGGCTCTGTCTTAATTGAAGTAGGAAATACTAGGGTTTTGTGTAATGCGACGGTAGAAGAAAAGGTTCCTAGATTTTTGGCAGGTACAGGTAAGGGCTGGGTAACAGCAGAATATTCGCTGTTGCCGCGTTCTACCCAAGATAGAAACTCTCGTGAAGCGGCTAGAGGGAAACAAAGCGGTAGAACTCAAGAAATTCAAAGGCTTATTGGGAGATCACTGCGCTCTATAGTTGACTTGGAGTCCTTAGGAGAAAAGTCTGTTACTATTGATTGTGACGTACTACAAGCAGATGGTGGGACACGTACAGCGTCTATTACAGGGGGGTTTGTAGCCTTAACAATGGCTTTAGATAAGGTATGCCCTAAGGACAAACCGTTTCCTGTAAAAGATTTTTGTTCTGCTATTAGCGTAGGGTTAGTTGACGGTAAGGAAATGATGGATTTGTGCTATGCAGAAGATTCTAACGCTGAAGTGGATATGAATATTGTTATGACCGGCGCGGGCAATTTTGTAGAAATACAAGGTACAGGAGAAGAACATACCTTTACCAAAACTCAGTTAGGTAAACTTCTTGATTTAGGCGAAAAGGGATGTAAAAATTTAATAGCAAACCAAAAGAAAGTTTTGGGAAAAATTGCGGATAGAGTAGGTAACTAATATGGCGGAAATTGTGATTGCCACTAAAAATGCTGGCAAAGTTGAAGAGTTCAAGGAACTTATGAAAGATTTGGGCATAGAATTTAAGTGTTTAAATGATTTTGCTGAGGTTAAGGAGCCGGAAGAGACTGGAAAGACCTTTGCAGCCAATGCCAAACTAAAGGCGGCTTATTATGCGAAAGCATTGGGCCAGACCTGCATAGCAGATGATTCAGGATTAGAAGTACTGAGCCTAAAAGGGGCTCCTGGTGTACGTTCTGCCCGCTATGCCGGTAATAAGGCAACTTCTGAGGAAAATAACAATTTATTATTGATGAACATGAAATTTTATACGCGTAGGACATGTCGTTTCTTTTGTGCTCTAGCAGTGTCAGACCCTCAAGGCAAGATTTTAGAAGAGGCTAATGGTACTTGTGAGGGTATGCTTTTGCATGAACCTTTGGGCACGGAGGGTTTTGGCTATGATCCTTTATTTTGGTCCACAGAGTTGCATAAAGGTATGGGAGAGGCTACAATTGAAGAGAAAAATAGTGTCAGCCACCGTGCTAAGGCTATTAAAAAATTGTGCTCAATATGGAGAAAAGAAAAATGAAGATAGGGATTACTGGTGACACACACGGCCATATACAGGCTATGCGCCAGTTATTGTCAGTAGTTGAGCCTGTGGATTACTGGTTACATACGGGAGATTATAGTCAAGATGCCAGATTTTTAGCTGCTGAGACTAATTTACCTGTGCTTGCTGTAGCAGGAAACTGTGATAAGCCTGTTGGCATTGCTAATTTGGATGAATTCATTATTCTTGAGGGCGTGCGAATTTGGCTTACTCATGGACATCGCTATATGAAAGGTTATAAAATAGAAGAACTTGTTTGGTGGGCAAGAAAGTTAGATGCAGATATCGTTGTTTTTGGGCATACTCATGTACCGCTTATTAAGTGGTTTGGAGATACGCTGCTTATTAATCCCGGCAGCCCCATATTGCCCAGAGGTTCCGAGGGGCCGACTTACTCTGTTTTGACATTACAAGCAGGACAAAAACCTAAGGGGCAAATTTTCTCGTTGTAATTATATAGTATTCGCTATATAATATTAGGGTACGCTATTTAAAATTCGAATGGAGGTAGTAAAATGGTAGATTTAAACAAAGAATCTTTAGAGTTACACATTAAGAACAATGGTAAGTTGGCAGTTTGCAGCAAGGTGCCCCTGAAAGATGGGTACGATTTGTCAATTGCCTATACCCCCGGAGTTGCTGAACCTTGCAGAAAAATTAAAGACAACACTGATTTATCTTTTGAATATACTTGCCGTGGCAATATGGTGGCTATCGTTAGTGATGGAACACGTGTACTTGGCTTGGGCGATATTGGGCCTGCGGCAGCTATGCCTGTAATGGAAGGAAAAGCTGTATTGTTTAAATCTTTTGGTGATGTAGATGCGGTTCCTATTTGCATTGATGCTAAAGATCCTAAAGTATTTATTGATATGGTTCAGAGGTTACAACCTTCTTTTGGTGGCATTAATCTGGAAGATATTTCTTCCCCGAAATGTTACGAAATTGAAGATACATTGAAAAAAACTTGTGATATTCCTATTTTTCATGACGATCAACATGGTACTGCTATCATATGTTGTGCCGCTTTGTTGGGGGCTTTGCGCTTTGTAAAGAAAGACTTAGCCAATGTTAAAATAGTTGTTAACGGTTGTGGAGCAGCTGGCAGTGCTATTGGTAAATTGCTCTATAATTTAGGAGCAAAAAATATTATTATGTTGGATAGCAAGGGAACAATTTATGAAGGCAGGCCAGGGTCTATGGATATGGCTAAGAGCTACTTAGCAGCTGTTACTAATACAAGTAAAATTAAAGGCGATTTAGTTTCAGTGACTAAGGGTGCCGATGTTCTTATTGGTGTTTCTCAACCCAATGTATTTACTCCTGAAATCATCAGCAGTATGGATAAAGGAATTGTTTTTGGACTTGCCAATCCTGTCCCAGAGACTTCTTATGAAGCTGCTATGGCTGCCGGCGCTGCTATTGCCGCTACCGGACGTAGCGATGCACCTAACCAAGTTAATAATGTTTGTGTATTCCCTGGTGTATTCCGTGGTGCGTTGGATGTTCGTGCCAAGGCAATTACTGAGGAAATGAAAGTAGCTGCAGTGCATGCAATTGCGGATTTGATTGCTGACAAAGATTTGCGTCAAGATTATATAGTGCCAAGTCCTTTTGATAATCGCGTGGCTCCAGCTGTTGCTGCTGCCGTTGCCAAAACTGCTATGGAGCTTGGTATTGCTAGGGTGCAAAAAGACCCTGAAGAAATCAGAGCTAATACTGCAAAACGTGTAGGCCGTTAATCCAATAGATATATAAATATAGGGGAGGCGTTTTATTCTATGCGAAATTTGGATGTGAAAGACGTGAAAGCGGTAGTAAGTAAATTGTGTATACAATCTTGCTGCTATCTTCCGGAAGAAGTCGTCACTACTTTGCAAGCAGCTACTATAAACGAAGAATCTCCGTTGGGCAAAGAAATCTTAGAAATAATTATGAAGAATGCTCAATTAGCGAAGGAAACTGAGTGTCCTATTTGTCAAGATACAGGACTTACCGTTGTTTACATTGAAGTAGGACAGGAAGTTCATTTTACCGGTGGGGATTTAGAGACAGCTATTCACGAGGGCGTGGCGGATGGCTATATAGATGGTTATTTACGCAAGTCCTCTGTTGATGACCCCCTTTTCCTTAGAAAAAATACAGGAGATAATACTCCTGCAATTATTCACACAACTATTGTACCGGGAGATAAGGTGAAATTGCTTGTTTTGCCTAAGGGCTGTGGCAGTGAAAATATGGGAGCTTTGAGAATGCTTAAACCTGCTGACGGTGTTGAAGGGGTTATAAACTTTGTTTTGGAGACTGTGCGTATTGCAGGACCTAACCCCTGTCCTCCTATTACCGTAGGAATAGGTATAGGAGCTAATATGGAGCGGGCCGCAGAACTAGCTAAGCATTCTTTAACTAGGTCCATGGGCGAACATAATCCGAATCCTAAGTATGCTGAATTAGAAGCTGAAATCTTACGGCGTGTTAACTTGACAGGAATAGGGCCTTCAGGTTTAGGTGGTACAACAACGGCTTTGGCTGTGAACATAGAATATGCACCTACTCATATTGGTGGGTTACCCGTAGCTGTCAATTTGAATTGTCACGCAGCACGTCTTGCTGCAGTGACTTTGTAAGGGGGATAGGGAACATGGCTGAACCTAAAAAAATCACAACGCCCTTAACAGATGATGTTATCAAGACTTTACATGCTGGCGACAGCGTGCTTATTACCGGTCCGATTTATACGGCCCGTGATGCGGCACATAAGCGAATGACAGAGGCTTTGTCACGTGGTGAGAAGCTGCCAATTGACGTCAAAGGAAATGTTATTTATTATGTGGGGCCATCACCGGAAAAACCGGGGCAAGCAGTTGGTTCCGCCGGTCCTACTACTAGTGGTCGCATGGACAAATATACTCCTACAATGATCGAGCAGGGAATGAAAGGAATGATTGGCAAAGGATCACGCTCCCAAGAAGTTATAGATTCTTGCGTTAAACATTGCGCAGTATATTTTGTGGCTATTGGTGGAGCTGCCGTTGTTATTTCTCAATCAATCAAAAAACAAGAACTATTGGCTTATGGCGATTTGGGGCCTGAAGCTATTAGACGCTATGATGTGGTAGACTTTCCGGCTATCGTATGTGTTGACTGCTATGGAAATGATACTTATAAAGATGGCTTAGCAAAATATTCAAAAGAATAATCTCTAAATAAAATCACCGCCTTTTATGAGGCGGTGATTTTGTGTGTCTTAAAATGTTTTTGCATAAGACTGATTGTATATTTTCATATTGACATTTAAGCTTTGATAGCTTAATATGGTAAATAACTTAATAACGATACTCTTATCGAGAGTGGCGGAGGGAATGGCCCTATGAAGCTACAGCAACCATTTGTTTTAATAACAAAAACGGTGCTAAGTCCTGCAGGTTAAACTGTGAGATGGGAGGAAAGTAGTAGTGCACACTCTTTCCTCGGAAAGAGTTTTTTGTTTGTTGGGGATAAAAAGGGATAGTTAAGTCCCACAATTTATAAGGGAGATGTTATTATGAAAAAAGTTTTACTCGTAGCTCTTACTATTTTAAGTATCGCGGTACTTATCACAGGCTGCAGCGGTAATGAGAAAAAAACTCCGGATCAATCTGCAAACAATAAGAAAATAGTTCTAAAAGTTGGCGCAACACCAGTACCACACGCTGAAATACTAAATTTTGTTAAACCTATGCTGGCTAAAGAGGGTATTGATTTGCAAGTTATTGAATTTAGCGACTATGTTAAACCCAATCTAGCACTAAATGATAAGGAATTAGATGCTAATTATTTTCAGCATATTCCCTATTTAGAAAAATTTGCTTCTGAAAGAAAATTGCCATTAATTTCATTGGTCAAGGTTCACATTGAACCTATGGGTATTTATTCTAAATCCATCAAAGACATAAAAAATGTTCCTTTCGGTTCTCGTGTTGCTATTCCTAATGACCCTACTAATGGGGGCAGGGCATTGTCAATTTTACAAGCAGCAGGACTTTTGAAACTAAAAAGTGGAGTAGGCGTTAGCGGAACGGTAGCTGATGTTGTGGAAAACCCCAAAGGTTTGGAATTTGTGGAAGTCGAAGCTGCACTGCTTCCTCGTACTTTGGATGATGTTGCACTTTCTGTTATAAATTCTAATTTTGCTATGGAAGCTAATTTGAATCCTGTTAAGGATGCTTTGTTTTCTGAACCTAAAGATTCTCCCTATGCTAACATAGTTGCTGTTCGCAAGGGTGATGAAAATCGTCCGGAATTGCAAAAATTAGCAAAAGCCCTTACAAGTCCTGAAGTAAAAAAATTTATCAAGGAAAAATATAAGGGTGCTGTTGTCCCCGCTTTCTAATATGATTGTTATGGTAGCCTGCGCTTATGCGGGCTACTTATCTTTCCAATATGTTGACAAAAAGTTTCTCTTAGGGTATTGTTTGATTATTAGAATGTAAACGGTTTATAATATCTACCTTTAGGGGGAAAGAAATGCATGGAAAACAAACTAAAACTTTACGGTTTTAACAATCTTACTAAAACTCTGAGTTTCAATATCTATGATATTTGTTATGCGAGTACAGAACGAGAACAACATGACTATATAGCTTATATTGATGAGCAATATAATTCTGAAAGGCTGACGGATATATTAAAGCATGTAACAGATATGATAGGGGCTAAAGTTATAAGCATTTCCAAACAAGACTATGACCCACAAGGTGCCAGCGTAACAATTCTTATTGCCGAAGAATATAAAATTCCCATTGCTCACAAGGGGGAAACAGTGTTGGCTCATTTAGATAAAAGCCATATTACTGTGCATACTTATCCTGAATTCCATCCGGATAATTCCATTGCTACCTTCCGAGTAGATATTGACGTTGCTACTTGTGGGGAAATAACTCCGCTAAAAACCTTAGATTATCTCATTAGCAGTTTTGATTCTGATATTATAACTATGGATTATAGGGTGCGTGGCTTTACTAGGGATATGGATGGTAAAAAGCTATTTATTGATCATAATATTACTTCTATCCAAGATTATTTTGATAAAAAAACTTTGAAAAAATATGACGCTGTAGATATTAATGTTTACCAAGCAAATATCTTCCATACAAAACTATTAATCAAAGATATTGATTTGCAAAACTATTTGTTTAAGGCTGATGTGTATGAATTATCCCCGAAAACACGATTAAATATTACGAACAGTTTGCGCCGTGAAATGATAGAAATTTTTAGTGGCACTAATATATATTAAGAGGTGAAGCTTAAATTGTCAAAATTTGTAGGCGATGCTGCTCTTGTTACACAAAGTACGAAAAAGGACAACACTGCGGAAAGGTTATCATTATGTCAGATGTCTGCACCTATTTTAGAAGCTTTGGAAGAATTTAAACAAATGCGGTTGGTACCTTTTGACGTACCTGGTCATAAACGAGGTAAAGGAAACAAAGAGTTGACGGAATTTTTGGGTGAAAGCTGCCTTACAGTTGATGTAAATTCAATGAAACAATTAGATAATCTTTGCCATCCTATTAGTTGTATAAAGGCTGGTGAAGAGTTAGCGGCAGCAGCTTTCGGGGCAGCACATGCTTTTTTTATGGTAAACGGCACGACTTCTGCTGTACAGGCTATGGTTTTGTCCGTCTGTAAAAGAGGGGATAAGATCATTTTGCCACGCAACGTACACAGAAGCGTTATTAATGCCTTAGTACTTTGCGGCGCTGTACCTGTTTATATTAATCCACAAATTAATGAAAGACTAGGTATCGCTTTAGGTATGAAATTAAGCGAAGTAGAGGAAGCAATTCGCTCCAATCCTGATGCCGTAGCTGTTTTAGTGAATAATCCTACATATTACGGTATATGTTCTAACCTTAAAGCTATTACCAAATTAGCTCATGCTAATAATATGTTCGTTTTGGTTGATGAAGCTCATGGGACACATTTTTATTTTGGTAATAATTTACCACTGTCTGCTATGGCGGCAGGAGCAGATTTTTCTTCTGCCAGCATGCATAAGTCAGGAGGTTCGCTTACTCAGAGTTCTTTTTTACTTTGTGGTATAAACGTTAATGCTAAGCATGTACGACAAGTAATTAATTTAATGCAAACTACCAGTGGATCTTATCTTTTGCTTTCCAGTTTGGATATTTCTCGCCGTAACTTAGCTTTGCATGGTGAACAAATTTTTAACGACGTAGAAGAGTTGGTGGAATACGCACGAAAAGAAATCAATCATATTGGAGACTATTATGCATACTCCAAGGAATTAATTAATGGCGACTCCATCTATGATTTTGATGTTACAAAGCTGTCTATAAATACACTAGACGTAGGGTTAGCAGGCATTGAAGTTTATGATCTCCTGCGGGACGAGTATGACATACAAATTGAATTTGGTGATATTGGCAACATATTGGCGTATGTTTCCGTAGGTGACAGCTACAAAAATATTGAGCGCCTTATAGGTGCTTTATCTGAAATTCGCAGACTTTACAAAAAAAGCCGTGTTGGAATGCTGCGTCATGAATATATTACGCCACAAGTTATAACTACACCACAGGAAGGGTTTTATGGAGAAAAAATATCTCTGACTTTAGAAGAGAGTGTAGGGTATATTTGTGCAGAGTTTGTTATGTGCTATCCCCCGGGTATTCCTATTTTGGCCCCGGGAGAAGCAATTACAGCAGAGATTATTGAATATATTAAATATGCGAAAAATAAAGGTTGCTCTATGACGGGTCCTGAAGATATGGAAATAAATCGACTCAATGTATTGAGGGGGGACTAATAATATGGAATTGTGGTTTAGTGAAAAGCACACAGAAACTGTTAAACTTTCCATTAAGGTTGATAAGCAACTGGTTAGTTTACAAAGCAATTTCCAGAGAATAGATGTTTTTGATTCCGAAGAATTTGGCAAGTTTTTAACTCTAGATGGTTATATGATGCTTACTGAAAAAGATGAATTTATTTATCATGAAATGATTACTCATGTTCCTATGGCGGTACACCCGAATGTACGTAGAGTGCTTGTTATTGGGGCCGGTGATGGTGGCGTTATTCGCGAATTAACCCGCTATAAAAATGTAGAACATATTGATTTTGTAGAAATAGATGAAATGGTTGTAAAAATATGCAAGGAATATTTACCACAAACAGCTTGCTGTTTTGATGATCCAAGAGTGCATCCTTATTACGAGGATGGTTTGAAATTTGTGCGTAAGCATGAGAATGAATATGATCTTATTATTGTTGATTCTACTGACCCATTTGGTCCGGGAGAAGGTCTTTTTACCAAAGAGTTTTACGGTAATTGTTATAAGGCATTAAAAGAAGACGGTATTATGGTTAATCAGCATGAAAGCCCCTTTTATACTTCTGATGCAATTGCCATGAAACGTGCGCACAAACGTATTGTGGAGTCCTTTGCCATTAGCCGCGTATATCAAGCTCATATTCCTACATATCCTTCAGGGCATTGGCTTTTTGGTTTTGCTTCCAAAAAATATCATCCCATACATGACCTTAATGCCAATCGTTGGAATGCGTTAGGGTTAAAAACGCATTATTACAATACTAACTTGCACAAAGGTGCATTTTATTTGCCTAACTATGTACAGGAGATGTTACATGATGTTGAATAAAAATGTGACAACCTTTATCGGCTGTGATAAAGAATATAAAGATGCAAAAATAGTGCTCTTTGGCGCACCTTTTGATGGGACAACTTCCTTTCGGCCTGGTACACGTTTTGCAGGACAGGCAATTCGTAGCGAATCAGTTGGTATTGAGACTTATAGTCCATATCAGGACAAAGATTTAACAGAAACATATATTTTTGATGGCGGCGAATTAGACTTGCCCTTTGGCAATACCGAAAGGGTCCTTAATGAAATAGAAAAGTATACAGAGGATATTCTTGCCCATGACAAAATACCTTTTATGGTCGGCGGTGAGCATTTAGTAACACTTGGAGCAGTGCGGGCAGTTAGCAAAAAATATCCTGATTTACATATTATTCACTTTGATGCTCACACAGATTTAAGAACAGATTACTTAGGCGAAGAGCTATCACATGCTACGGTTTTGC